>Ga0209284_10000006_pt1 | contig 295661 bp, 293 predicted proteins | sample FRY03_FD_187211 | JGI IMG/M metagenome (GOLD analysis project Ga0209284, IMG submission 187211) | Freshwater microbial communities from Lake Fryxell liftoff mats and glacier meltwater in Antarctica - FRY-03 (SPAdes) (version 2) | ecosystem: Environmental > Aquatic > Freshwater > Ice > Glacier...
AGCAGGAACTGGATCTCCGGGTGCAACTGGAGCCACAGGTGCGGCGGGCGCAGTTGGTGCAAAAGGCGAAACCGGAACTGCGGGAACGATTGGCGCACCGGGAACTGTTGGTCCATCGAATGTTTATGTAAACACACTTACCCCGTGGACATTGAGCACCGCTAGTAAAAGAACATTTTCTACTTCTGTAACTTCGCCGAAATTTAAGAATGGCAATTCTTACATTTACACAATTGTCTTAAATTGCGTTAGCGACTTAAATTTAGGAATTTTTGCACTTGATATCTTGCATGAAGATAGTTCTGTTTCAAATTTTAATTACTCATTAATTCAGCAAAGGGGTTTTGAACTTGATCCAAAAATGTACCGATACACATTCACGATCACCGGAACCATCGCTCCGACAAGCGGAGACGTCGGAATTGCTATCAAAATTATCGATGACATGGGAATGACGGGTTCGCTTCCGTTAATCATCAATGGGCGGATTTACTCAACCCTGCTCGGATCAATCGGCGCGCTTTAAAAAGCATCGCTCGCCGTTGTAAAACGTGGAGCGGGTGACCGGGATCGAACCGGCATGGCCAGCTTGGAAGGCTGGGGCTCTACCATTGAGCTACACCCGCATAACGTGCAAAACCTGTGGTGGTTTCTTGGTGAGGTTTAAGAGTACTGCCTCGGTAACCGAGAGTAAAAAATTACTCTAGACTTCCGCTTGCGCCTCGGGGCGTAGCGTAGTGGCTAGCGCGCCTGCTTTGGGAGCAGGAGACCGGGAGTTCGAATCTCCCCGCCCCGACCAGTTCTTTTTACTTCTTTACTTTCTATTCAAGGAGCATCTCTGTGAAGAGCACGGTCGAAACACTTTCAGCAACTCGCGTCCGTCTAACTATTGATGTTCCCTACGGAGAACTTAGCGAGAACATCTCAGCTGCATACGCAGCGATAGGCGCGAAGATCAATGTTCCGGGATTTCGTAAAGGCAAAATTCCAACAGCGATGATCGATCAACGCGTTGGTCGCGGTTCAGTTATTGATGAAGCAATCAACAGTGCGCTGCCACAGTTTTATGGAATGGCAGCTCGCGAACATGAAGTTTTAGTTGTCGGACGTCCAGAAGTTGAAATCAAGGAATATGTCGATAACGATAAATTGGTTTTCACCGTTGAAGTAGATGTTCGTCCAGAAGTGACTCTTCCTGACTTTTCAAAAATAACAATTGAAGTTGATGATTTAGCCGTAACAGATGAAGATATTAATGAGCAGGTTGACGAGCTTCGCGCTCGCTTCGGGACACTTTCTAATGTTGAACGCGCAACTAAAGATGGTGACTTTGTAACTGTTGATTTAACCGCCAAAATTGATGGCGCTGAAGTTGATGGCGGCAAGGCCAATGACATCTCTTACGAAGTTGGATCAAACCGCATGATCGATGGTTTGGATCAAGCACTTCTCGGAATGAAAGCGGGAGATGAAAAGAATTTCGTAACCCAACTCGTTGGTCAAAAAGATGACGAAAAGGGTGATGTAGAAATTAAGTTAAAGGCAGTTAAAGAGCGCGAACTTCCACCGGTTGATGATGCATTTGCAAAGTTGGCATCTGAGTTCGACACGATTGCTGAATTGAAAGCAGATTTCGCAGAACGCTTAAAGAGAGTTAAGGCTCTAGAACAGGGCGCGCAGGCTCGTGATTTACTTTTGAAGAAAATGATTGATGATCTTGATATTCCAGTTCCAGATAAGTTGGTTTTGGATGAAGTTAATGATCACCTTGAAGGCGAAGGCCGACAGGAAGATGATGAGCACCGTGCTGAAGTAGACGGACAAGTGCGTACTTCAATCAAATCTGATTTCCTACTTGATGCCATTGTTAAGGCCGAAGAAGTACAAGTTAATGAAATGGAATTAACTGAATATTTAATTCGCACTTCACAACGTTACGGAATGCCACCTGAGCAGTTTGCGAAGCAGTTACAAGATGCTGGTCAGATTTCGCAGTTGGTCGCCGAAGTATCACGAACCAAGGCGCTAGCTGGAGTTCTTGGTCGCGTTAACGTTGTCGACAAATCAGGTAACAAGGTTGACCTCGAGGCACTTCGCCCGCAGGTCGCACCTGAGGCACCTGCTGAATCTGTCGAATAACTCGAGCCAAAAGTAAATCACTCTGCTCTGAGCGAACAAAGGGCAATTTACGACCAGATTTTCATATTTGGGAAGCATTTCGACGCTGAGATTGTTAAGGTCACTACATAGATTAAAAGTTATCAATCAGGAGGATCACGTGGATTATCAAGACCCACAGTCGAACGGGCTAAACATCCGTGCAGCGGCTAATGGCGGTAGCGGATTAGATGAGAATGTTTATACCCGTCTGCTACGTGAGCGAATTATTTTCTTAACTGGCGAAGTACGCGATGAGATGGCGAACGCTATTTGCGCGCAGATCTTGCTACTTGCCGCCGAAGAATCATCAAAAGATATTTATCTTTACATTAACTCTCCGGGTGGATCAGTAACCGCTGGTATGGCAATTTATGACACGATGCAATTTGTTAAGAATGACATTTCAACTGTTGCTATGGGAATGGCTGCATCGATGGGTCAGTTCTTATTAACTGCGGGTGCACCTGGAAAACGTTTTGCTTTGCCACATGCCCGTATCTTGATGCACCAACCTCTTGGAGGAATTGGTGGAACTGCTACTGATATTCGTATTCAGGCAGAACAAATGGCGCGCACTAAGCAGACCATGTCTGAAATTAATGCCAAGCACACAGGCCAGATGCTAGAAAAAATTATTGCTGATTCGGATCGCGATAACTGGTTTACCGCCGATGAAGCAAAAGATTACGGTTTTGTAGATCACGTAGCTCGTTCAGCAGGTCAAGTTTCAGGAGGAAAAGCGTGAACAACAATATAAATCGCATTAACGAATTCACTAGCCGTTATGTTCTTCCAACAATTGAAGAGAAGACCGCCTACGGTTACAAGCGCCTTGATCCTTACACAAAGTTATTCGAAGAGCGCATCATTTTCTTAGGTCAACCAATCGATGACACCGTTGCAAACGATGTCATGGCACAACTTTTAAGCCTTGAATCAATGGAGCCAGATCGCGATATTTCGATTTACATTAACTCACCAGGTGGATCATTTACTGCTCTCACTGCAATTTATGACACTATGCAATTTGTTCGTCCAGACATCATGACCGTTTGTTTAGGTCAAGCAGCATCAGCTGCGGCAGTGATCTTGGCGGCGGGTGCACCGGGAAAGCGTTATGCCCTTGAGCATTCACGTATCTTGATTCACCAACCTTCATCAGAAGGTGGCGGACAGGCATCAGATATTGAAATCCAAGCAAAAGAAATCATGCGAATTCGTTTGCTGCAAGAAGAATTGATCTCACGTCACACAAAGCGCACAATTGAAGAAGTAACTGCCGATGTGGAACGCGACAAGATTCTGACAGCTGCGGAAGCAGTTGAATACGGTCTAATCGATCAGATTCTTGCTAGCCGTAAGGCAAAGCCAACTCACTAACGCTGACTGCGGGTTAGAAGTTCACTTCAATGTTGAAGAAATATTTTGAACCCGGCGCACTCTTTTCGTATCACGCATTTAGAAATCTTTGGATTTCAACAATATTTACAGTGATCGCGATTTCAGCTTTTCCAATTGCACTTGCCATCGAGATTCTTGATTCAGGTGGAAGTGCAACAACTCTTGGTTTAATTCTTGGAATTCGAGTTTTAACAGGAGTTGTCTTTTCGCCTGTTGGGGGAGTTTGGGCAGATCGATTGCCACGAAAAACAATTCTGATTGTCTCTGATGGTTTTCGCGGAGTACTCGGCACAACAGTTATCTTCTTTAATCCAGATTCAATGTCGATCTGGATCTTGGCAGTAATTGTTGGTTTCATGGGAATCTCTGATGGATTCGGCGCCCCAGCATCGCAAGCGATTATTCCCAGTATTTTGCCTGAGCATCTTTGGCCCTCTGGAAACGTTGTTAGAAATTTAGCAATTAAAGGTTCGACCATTGCTGGTCCCGGAATAGCGGGAGTAATCGTCGGAACAGTTGGCACTCATGCAACCTTTATCGCCTGTTCGGTCTTCTTTTTATTAGGTGCGGCGCTCCTATTTAGAATCGATGAAGGCAAGAAACTAGTTGATGCTCCAGCGGGAAATAAATTTTTCCATGACCTTAAAGAGGGCTTTAAAGTAGTTTGGGAAGTTAAGTGGATCGCTGCGATGATCATTATGGCTTCAATTCAATTACTACTAGTTGTGGCAACAGAGACGGTGATGCTGCCGGTTATTACAAAACGAGAATTTGATACCTCGTCCGTTTTTGCAGTTTCTGTGGCGCTCTTTAGTTTAGGCGGCGCTATATCTGCAATTATTTGTTTGAAGCTAAAGATAAAAAATCGTGGAACAGTCGCAGTAGTTGTGTGGGGGTTATTTATATTTGCCCCTTTAGTTCTGGCATTCCCAAGTTCAAAAGAAATTGTTTTTATTGCTTACTTCTTGGCCGGACTTTCAATCGGACCGTGGGAAGCGTTCTGGTCGTTGGCGGTTCAGCAAGAAGTTGAACCCGAAATGCAGGCGCGTGTTTTCAGTATTGATTACATGGGAACGGTTGGATTGCTGCCTTTGGGGCTGGCACTTGCTGGACCGGCTGCTGCGCTATTCGGTGAGAAAGAATTCCTGATTGGCGTATCGGTTTTCCATTTATTGATCTGCGCCGTAACCCTTCTCGTGCCGGGTGTGCGTGAGATGCGCAGCCCTGGCAAAAGTAATTACTCGCAGAGCGAACAGAAAAAGTAACTTTTCGCCCTACTTGATTTACCGCGAGAAACTATTCTTTACCTATGACTCGAATCGGCGAAACTAGCGACCTGCTGAAATGTTCCTTCTGCGGTAAGACGCAGAAGCAGGTAAAGAAACTAATAGCTGGTCCTGGCGTTTACATTTGTGATGAATGTATCGAACTCTGTAACGAGATTATTGTTGAAGAGCTAGCAGAAGCCACAACGCTCGGGCTTACCGAACTTCCTAAGCCACAAGTTATTTTTGAATTCATGGATCAATATGTCATTGGTCAAGATCGTGCTAAGAAATCTCTAGCAGTTGCGGTTTATAACCATTACAAGCGAGTTCAGTCGGGTCAAGATAAAAATGAAGACAGTATTGAATTAGCGAAATCAAATATTTTATTACTAGGACCAACTGGTTGCGGAAAGACGTTGATGGCTCAAACTTTAGCGCGCATGCTAAATGTTCCATTTGCCATCGCCGATGCCACCGCCTTAACTGAGGCTGGTTATGTTGGAGAAGATGTTGAAAACATTTTGTTGAAGCTTTTGCAGGCAGCAGATTACGATGTCAAGAAAGCCGAAACCGGAATTATTTATATTGACGAAATCGACAAGGTTGCCCGAAAGTCCGAAAACCCTTCAATCACTCGTGATGTTTCTGGTGAAGGTGTTCAGCAGGCGCTTTTAAAAATCTTAGAAGGAACCGTTGCCTCGGTACCACCACAAGGTGGTCGCAAGCATCCTCACCAAGAGTTCATTCAATTAGATACAACGAATGTTCTATTTATTGTTGGTGGAGCATTCGCTGGCTTAGATAAAATTATTGAAGCTCGCAGCGGAAAAGCTGGCGTTGGTTTTAATGCAACGTTGCAGGATGCGGCGAAGAAAAACCGCAGAGATATCTTCGCGGATGTAATGCCCGAGGATTTAATTAAGTTTGGAATGATTCCTGAATTCATTGGTCGTCTGCCAGTTCTGACAAGTGTTGAGAATTTAGATAAGCCAGCTTTGATGCAGATTTTGACAGAGCCAAAGAATGCTTTAGTTAAGCAATACCAAAGATTATTTTCGCTAGATGACGTTGAACTCGAATTCGATGCAGAGGCACTTGATGGGATCGCCGAACTTGCTCTAGAACGCGGAACAGGTGCTCGAGGACTTCGCGCGATTATGGAATCGGTTCTGCTAACTGTGATGTACGACGTACCAAGTCGCACTGATGTTGCAAAGGTAATAATCACCAAAGAGTGCATCAACGAAAACGCGGCTCCAACCGTGGTCGAACGCACGGGCGATATTCCAAAGCGCGCCATTCGTCGCGAAAAAGGTACAGAGGAGAAGAGCGCGTAATCTAGACTGCGCTCTATGTCTTCCGCTTCCTCCAGTTTGCCTACTAGCCCTGGACTTGCATCGACCTTTAATCCGGCCGATATTGAGTCAGCGCTTTATCAAAAATGGTTGAAAGCTGACTACTTCACCGCTGATGCTGCTTCAACTAAAGAAGCGTTCACAATGGTCTTGCCTCCACCTAATGTGACTGGTGTTCTGCATATCGGACACGCTCTCGATCAGACTTTGCAAGATTGTTTAGCGCGAATGAAACGTATGAAAGGTTTCGAAGTTCTCTGGTTGCCCGGAATGGATCACGCTGGAATTGCAACTCAGAACGTAGTTGAAAAACAATTGGGAGCGCAGGGAATCTCGCGTCATGATCTCGGACGAGAAGCATTCGTTAAAAAAGTTTGGGATTGGAAAGCTGAATCAGGCGGAGCAATTCTTGATCAGATGAAGCGCCTAGGAGTTAGCGTCGATTGGTCGCGCGAGCGTTTCACTATGGATGAAGGCATGTCAAAAGCTGTGCTCTCGCTCTTTAAGAAAATGTATGACGAAGGACTTATTTATCGAGCTGAGCGAATTATCAATTGGTGTCCACGTTGTTTAACTGCGCTATCGGATATCGAAGTTGATCACCAAGATGACGCAGGCGAATTTGTTCAAATTAAATATGGTGAGGGCGAGCAATCAATCGTAATTGCTACAACGCGTCCCGAGACAATGTTGGGCGATGGCGCCGTTGCAGTTCATCCAGATGATCCGAGATATAAACATTTAATTGGCACCGAAGTTTTGCTGCCGCTAGTTAACCGAATGATTCCAATTATCGCCGATGAATTAGTGGAACAAGATTTTGGAACAGGTGCTGTAAAAGTCACCGCTGCCCACGATCCAAATGACTTTGAAATGGCAATGCGCCACAACATCCCATTCGTTGTAATTATGAATGAACATGGCGTTATGGATGGCACAGGTACCGAATTCGATGGCATGGATCGGTTCGCTGCACGTGTGGCAGTTGTTGCTAAGTTAAAAGAGATGGGACGCGTTGTTTCAGAGAAGCGCCCATATATTCACGCGGTAGGACATTGTTCTCGTTGCGATACAACAGTGGAACCAAGACTTTCCAAGCAGTGGTTTGTAAAAGTTGCGCCACTTGCTAAATCATCGGCGGATGCAGTTCGTAGCGGTGAAGTAAAAATTGAACCAGAAGCGCTAGAACCTAGATATTTTGAATGGATAGATAACATGCACGACTGGTGCATTTCCCGTCAGTTGTGGTGGGGACATCGGATTCCAGTTTGGTATGGGCCAAATGAAGAAGTAAAAGTAATTGGTCCTGATGAAATCGCACCGGATGGATGGGTGCAAGACCCGGATGTTTTAGATACTTGGTTCTCATCAGGTCAATGGGCATTTTCGACTTTTGGTTGGCCCGAAAAAACTGCTGACTTGGCAAAGTTTTATCCAACTAGCATTCTCGTAACTGGTTATGACATTTTATTCTTCTGGGTTGTTCGCATGATGATGATGTCAACTTTTGCAATGGCTGGCGTTGCACCATTTAAAACTATTATGTTGCACGGACTTGTTCGTGATCAATTTGGTAAAAAGATGTCAAAGAGTCGCGGCAATGTTATTGATCCAATTGAATTCATGGATAAATACGGCGCTGATGCCCTTCGCTTTACCTTGGCACGCGGAGCAAACCCCGGAACCGATCAAGCGTTAGCAGAAGATTGGATCGGCGGTTCTCGCAACTTTGCTACCAAACTTTGGAACGCAATGCGCTTTGCCATGATGAATGGTGCAAATGTCACCGGACCACTTCCTGAAATATCTTCACTAAACGCGATTGACCGCTGGATCCTTTCGCGCTTGAGCAAAACCCTGCGCGATGTTGAGTCATTATTGGAAAAGTATGAGTTTGCTCGTGCTTGCGAAATTCTCTACCACTTTGCTTGGGATGATCTCTGTGACTGGTATCTAGAATTATCTAAAGAAGCATTTGCTTCAAATGATAAAGCTGCTTCGCAGCGAGTGCTAGGTCATGTACTTGACCAACTTATGCGCGCACTTCACCCGGTAATGCCATTTATTACTGAAGAACTCTGGTGCACCTTTACTGGGGGAGAGTCACTGGTAAATGCGCAGTGGCCAACTTCAAATACTACTCACATTGATAAGAGCGCCGAAAAACTAATTACCGCACTTCAAGAAATTGTTACTGAAGTGCGTCGCTTCCGTAATGATCAAGGAATTAAGCCTTCTCAAAAAGTTCCTGGTAGATTTACAGGCGCTGCCGATATTTTGGCTTACTCAAGTGCGATCCGCTTCTTATTGAAGTTAGAAGATAAAGAATTCACACCAACGGCCTCACTCGAAATAGCTGGAATCAAACTTGATTTAGATTTAACGGGCTCGATTGATGTTGTGGCAGAACGCTCGCGATTAGAAAAAGATTTAGTTGCAGCCAAAAAAGATATGCAAACAGCGGAAGTTAAATTAAATAACGCTAGTTTTATGGCTAAGGCGCCTGCTCAAGTTGTAGTCGAAATTAAAGAACGTCTCGCTAAAACTACTGCTGATATTGAACGCCTGACTTCGGCACTCGCTACTCTCAAATAATTATGACTATTACAAACTCGGATGATCAAGCCCGAATCGACGCTATTGAAAAAGCGTTATTGGCTCGCTGGCCCGAGAATCGGATTGCTCCAACACTCGAACGAATTTCAGCGCTAGTTGATATTTTAGGTTCACCTCAGCTCACTTATCCAACAATTCATGTTGGTGGTACCAACGGTAAAACCACAACTTCGCGGATGATCGATTCTTTACTTTTTGAAATGGGTTTACGCACGGGGCGATTTACTAGTCCGCACTTAGAAAGTTATTTAGAGCGAATTTCTATTAATGGCCAGCCTATTGACGCTAAAGAAATGATCTTTTCATTTAATGATGTGAGTCCATACTTTGATTTGATGGATAGTAAATTCGAAAATCCAATCTCATTCTTTGAGGCAATGACCGCACTTGCTTTTGCAGCATTTGCCGAACACCCAATTGATGTTGGTGTTATCGAAGTGGGCATGGGCGGAGAATGGGACGCCACTAATGTCGTTGACGCTGACATTTCAGTAATTATGCCAATCGGTTTAGATCACACTGAATACTTAGGAAATACGATTACTGAAATTGCAAAAACTAAAGCAGGCATTATCAAGGAGCAGGGGTTTGTGGTTCTGGCACAGCAAGAGCCTGAAGCAGCTGTTGAACTATTGCGCCGAGCAGCTGAAGTCGGTGCTGATGTGGCTCGCGAAGGTTTGGAATATTCGATCGATTCGCGTGCCATAGCCGTTGGTGGCCAGCTAATTTCTGTAACCGGGCTGCGTGGTCACTATGACGATATTTTCTTGCCACTTCACGGTAAGCACCAAGCATCTAACGCTGCTGCTGCGCTGATCGCGGTTGAAGCATTTTTTGGAGAACAAGATCTTGATATCGATGCGGTTCGGGCCGGCTTTGCCAATGTAACTTCTCCGGGACGTTGTGAAATCATCCAACGTGATCCATCAATTATTTTGGATGCAGCCCATAATCCACATGGCGCAAAGGCGCTTGCTGAAACCATTGCAAACGAATTTACCTTTGATGAGATTACTGGCGTCGTAGCCGTAATGGCGGATAAAGATGCCTTAGGAATTCTGCAGGTTCTAGAACCCGTGATGAATCAAATAATTGTCACAACTAATTCTTCACCACGCGCGATGAGCGTTTCTGATTTAACGATTCTGGCAACTCAGGTTTTCGGTGCCGACCGCGTCTTTGCTGAAAATACTTTGGAAGAAGCGATTACTCGCGCAAAAGCAGATGCGGTAAGACCGCTTAGCGATGAATCGCTCGCTATTTTAATAACTGGTTCGGTAGTAACAGTTGGTGAAGCTCGAACAATAGTTAAGAGGGGCTAAAAGTGCGCGTTCTCGGATCAGCAGTACTTGCGATGGAATTTCTAGTCATGGGTTTTGCAATGTTGCTGGCGAAAGATACACATGAAACATCAACAATTGTTTACGGCGCAGTCGTAATGTTTCTGATGATTTATGCAATTCGCCTATTGAAGAAAAAGTCTGGATGGATTCTGGGATCTATCCTGCAATTTGCGATGGCTGCTTATTCAGTTGTGGTTCCTTCGATGGCGATCGTGAACCTTATATTTATGGGGTTATGGGTTGCGGCGATTATTGTCGGGCGAAAGGGTGAAGCCGCCCGAGCCGTGCTATTGGCGCAGGGAGATCCTGCGAAAAAGCCCATGGTGCCGCCAGCCCCAGATGCCTAATAGACTGGGCGTGTGAGCATCGAAAAGACCCTTGTCCTAGTTAAGCCCGATGGCGTGCGCCGTAATTTAGTTGGCGAAGTCATTTCACGAATCGAGAAAAAGGGTTACACAATTTCTGCAATCAAAATGATTCAGGCAGATCGCACTCTTCTAGAACTTCACTACGCCGAACATCAAGGTAAGCCATTCTTTGAACCTCTTTTAGAGTTCATGGCATCTGGCCCAATTGTTGCAATCGTTGCTGAGGGCAACCGAGTCATCGAAGGTTTTCGATCACTAGCTGGCACCACAGATCCAACGGTTGCAGCGCCCGGAACAATTCGCGGAGATCTAGCGCGGGATCAAGGCACAAAAGTTTCACAGAATATCGTTCACGGTTCAGACTCACCAGAGTCGGCGGCTCGTGAAATCGAAATTTTTTTTGGCAAATAGTTTAATTTCAAGCAAATAACTGAGGGGTAATACATGAGTAACAGAATGTCATTTATCGGTCGCGATATGGCCGTTGACTTAGGAACAGCAAACACGTTGGTCTATGTTCGTGGACGTGGCATTGTTCTAAATGAGCCTTCAGTAGTTGCAGTTAATCAAGACACTGGTGGAATTCTGGCTGTTGGTATTGAAGCCAAGAAAATGATTGGTCGAACACCGAGCAATATTGTTGCAATCCGCCCCCTCAAAGATGGTGTGATTGCAGATTTCGATACCACCGAGCGCATGCTTCGTTACTTTATTCAAAAAGTACATCGTCGTCGTTACTTGGCTAAGCCACGTATCGTGGTTTGCGTGCCATCAGGTATTACCGGAGTAGAACAGCGCGCTGTAAAAGATGCTGGTTATGCCGCAGGTGCGCGCAAGGTTTACATTATTGAAGAGCCAATGGCGGCGGCAATTGGAGCAGGACTCCCAATTCACGAACCAACTGGAAATATGGTTGTTGATATTGGTGGCGGCACAACTGAAGTCGCAGTTATTTCTTTAGGTGGAATTGTCACATCGCTCTCAATTCGCGTTGGTGGAGATGAGCTTGATCAATCGATTATTAACTGGGTAAAGCGCGAGTTCTCACTTCTACTTGGAGAGCGCACTGCAGAAGAAATCAAAATGGCGATTGGGTCGGCATATCCGCTGCAAGGCGAAAACGATGCCGAAATCCGTGGTCGCGATCTTGCAACGGGTCTACCAAAGACGATTGTTGTTTCCGCAGCTGAAATTCGTAAAGCACTGGAGGAACCAGTTAATGCAATCGTTAACGCGGTAAAGAGCACGTTGGATAAGTGCCCACCAGAGCTTGCATCAGATCTCATGGATCGCGGAATCGTTCTTACTGGCGGAGGCGCGCTGCTAAAGGGTATTGATGAAAGACTTCGCAAAGAGACGGGAATGCCAATTCATATTGCAGATCGTCCACTGGATGCTGTTGTTGAGGGCTCCGGTAAGTGCATTGAAGAGTTTGAAGCCTTGGAAAAGGTTTTGATCTCCGAGCCACGTCGATAGTTCTCTTCAATGCGTCACGGCGATAACCGCGGTCGTCTACTTTTAATTTCCCTAATTGTCACCTCGCTCTTTCTAATTACTTTAGATTTACGTGACGTCGGTTTAATTAGTGGACTTCGAAGTGGCACCCAGAGCGCTTTATCGCCTGTGCAATCTGTAGCAGCGGATGTATTCCGCCCAGTTGGGAATTTCTTCTCTGACATTGTAAATCTTGGTCGAACACGCGGTGAAATAGAAAAATTAAAAGCATCAAATGAAAAGCTTCGTCAAACTCTGATAAATCGAAAAAACGCTGATCAAGAGTTGCTGCAACTTAAGTCAACTCTCGATTTAGCCGGAACAGCAAAGTACAAAATTGTTAATGCCAAAGTAATTTCTCTGGGTTCTACTTCATCGTTCACTCAAACCATCACGATTGATGTCGGAACCAAAAATGGCGTTCGTCAAAATATGACGGTAATAAATGGTTTTGGTTTAGTCGGAGTTGTGAAGTTGGCATATCCAAATAGTTCTTTGATTCAATTATCTAGTGACCCAGCTTTTCGCGTTGGGGCACGAGTAGCAAGAAGTCAGGAAATTGGAATATTAAGCGGGCAAGGTACCCGTACTGGAGTTTTACAACTTTTAGATAATCAGACAACTCTTAAAGTTGGTGATGTCATCTTGGCTCGTGGAAGTCAAAATGGTCGTCCATTTGTTCCCGGAGTTCCAATTGGACAAGTAACTAGCGTTGAGAATGCAGCTGGCGCAATAACTCAAACTGCTGAAATAAAATTCTATGTTAATTTTTCTGCCTTAAGCACAGTGGCAATTGTTGTGTCGGCACCAAGTGCTGATCCCCGAGATATTTTGGTCCCTCGCCCGCCAGTTCCAACACCAATTCCAACTGTCACGGTATACGCCCAGCCTACAGAAACGTCTACTCCCTAAAATGTTTGCACGTAGATTCTTTATCACCTTTTCAATATTTGCCTTCGTTTATTTAATTCAAGAAGCAATCGTCAACCAATTCACTTTATTTGGTGGGGGATTTTCCCTATTTTTATTATTTACTCTACTTTGGTCTGCCCACGGAACTCCTGAAGTTGGTGCTCTTACTGGATTTGGTGCGGGCTTAATGATGGATTTATCCCAGACCTCATCGGGGCCGATGGGGCAGTGGACTCTGATTCTGATCTTGGCTGGCTTTTCAATTTCTTATTTGGGATATGGCGATGACAATTATCGAAGCAATCCAATTTCCCTAGTCCTAACAATCGCCGCAGCCGTAGCAGTTACACGTTTTCTTTATTTAATTCTGGGACTACTACTCGGAAGTGAAGTCGGTTCACTTGGTTCTATCTTTGTTTCGTTATTAACTTCAAGTCTCTGGTCTTTAGCAATTGTTCCAATTCTTACGCCCGTGGTCACTCGTATTCACGAAATTTTATTTGATTCAAAGAGCCGAATATGAATCAACGTGCGCGATTAAGTCTTCTTGTAATTCAGATTTTAATCTTTTCCCTTTTAGGTGGATTGTTGGGGCGGCTATTTTATTTACAAGTTGCGGCAGGTCCTAAATATAAAGACGCCGCACTTTCAATTCAGAGTCGTGATGTTGTAACTCCAGCAACTCGTGGATTAATAGTTGATTCATCTGGCGTCCCACTGGCCCTTAACCGAGTGGGTGTTGCGGTAACGGTTGATCGAACTAAGATCGATAAGCAGTCTGATGAAGGCTTGATAGTTCTGCGAAATCTCGCGACCCTTCTAAATTTAAATTTTAGTGACGTTTATCAGCGCACTCGTCTTTGTGGTGAACTTCTGTCGGGCTCGCGCGCTGGATGCTGGATAGGTTCAAAGTTTCAGCCTATTCCAATCACAAAGGAGGCCGATCCAGAGATCGCACTTCGGATTCTAGAAAGACCGGATGAGTACCCTGGAGTTTCAGCGATCCCAATCGCAATACGCAGTTATCCAGCTAAGGCTGGAGTCAATGCCGCACATTTACTTGGTTACATCGGACCACTTACGGATAGAGATCTATCCGGCGCAAATGGGCGAAGTTATTTTCGGTCAGAGTCGATTGGTAAAGCTGGTCTAGAAATTCAGTACGACGAATACCTGCGAGGTAGCCCTGGAATAAAAACAGTTATTGTTGACCGCAAAGAAGCGGTAACAAATACCAGCCAAAACTCTAAGCCAATCGGTGGCAATCATTTAGTTACAAGTATTGATGTTCGTGTGCAAGCGTCAGCAGAGGCGGCGCTTGCGGATGCAGTTCGTCGTGCACGTGCGTCGGGTTACCCATCCGATGGCGCCGCTGCAGTTGTAATGGATATTCGAAATGGTCAGATATTAGCGTTAGCGTCATATCCAGCCTTTGATCCAAATGCTTATGAACGTGGTTTAACAGTTGCTGAAGCAAAGAATCTTTATAGCGAAAAAGCTGGAGTACCCGCACTCTCTCGTGCACTTCAAGGACTTTTTGCCCCAGCTTCTACCTTTAAAGCAGTCTCAGTAATAGCTGCGGCAAATGCAGGATATGACTTAAATGCGAACTATGACTGCCCGTCTCAAGTTGAAGTAGGAAATCGCGCTTTTCAAAACTTTGAGAGTAAAGCACAAGGAAGAATTTCGCTAAAGAGGGCCATCGCTATTTCATGTGACACCATTTGGTATCAAATTGCATTTGATGAATGGCTGCGCGATGGTGGCTTAAAACCGAAATCAGATGCGAATGATTATTTTTTCCAAGCAGCAAAAGGATTCCAAGTCGGTATCAAAACCGGAATTGACCTTCCCTCTGAATCTTCTGGGCGTTTAGCAGATCGTCAATGGCGCAAAGATTGGTATTCGCAAAACAAAGATTTTTATTGCAACTATAAAACTCAGGCTCCAAAGAGTCAGCAGACAACTTTCTTGGTCCAGCTCGCCTACGAGAATTGTTTAGATGGTGACAAGATCCGCGCGGGAGATGCAGTTAATTTTTCAATTGGACAAGGCGACACAGTTATTACGCCTCTCAAGCTAGCGCAGATGTATGCAGCAATCGGAAATGGCGGAACAATCTGGAAGCCAACGGTAGCCAAGGCAATTGTAAAAACCGATGGAACGGTGATTAAGAAATTTACTCCAGAAAAATTGGGAACTATTCCCGCCTCAAAAGAAACCTTCAAATTTTTAGCAGATTCGCTCCGCGAGGTGGTTGTCTCAGGAACGGGTGCGGGCGTCTTCAGTGGTTTTCCAGTTCCAATCAGCGGCAAGACTGGAACCGCGCAAGTCTTTGGAAGAAATTTAAATGGCAGCGCCAAGGCGGATACTTCATGGTTTGCCGCGTATGGCCCAACCAATAAGCCACGATTCGCCGTCGTCATGATGGTTAGCCAAGGTGGCTTTGGTGCTTCGACTTCTGGTGTTGGGGTGCGAAAGATTTTTGAAACACTGTTGGGAGTTCAAGGCTCTAGAGTTCTCTCTGAAAAGATTCTATTTCCTTCGGGAGTTCCTCCAATAACTTTGCCTAAGATTTCACCTTCTACCAAAGTAAAGGGGGAGAAGTGAGCCTGATGTCGCAGCGGTTTAGCTACCGCAAATCAAAGCGCAGATCGGTATTTGCTGGATTTGATCCCATTCTGACTATCGCAGTTGCGCTCTTGTTACTAATTGGAACACTGCTTGTTTATGCCGCGACGCGTAATTGGTATGCCGCCAATGGATTAGACCCCGAGTATTACTTAAAACGTCACATCGTAAATATTGCTATCGGTTCTCTATTGGCGTGGGGCACAACAATTATTGATTACCGATTAATTCGCGCGTACACGCCGGTTTTATGGGGTGCGGGTGTCTTCGGTTTAACTCTAGTTTTAATTCCGGGTATCGGCGATGAAGTAAACGGTGCCAAAGCCTGGATTGGCTTACCCGGTGGTTTCCAAGTTCAACCTGCCGAGCTAGCTAAAATTTCAATTATCGTTGGTATGTCGATGATCCTGGCTGAGCGAACTCACAACAGCGATGCACCGGGAAATAAAGATGTTCTGCAAGCACTCGTTGTTGCTGCAATTCCAGTGTTACTTATTTTGGCACAGCCTGATATGGGAACAGTTTTTATTATTAGCATTGCAATCGTAACAATTATTGCTGTCTCAGGTGCTCCTATGCGTTGGGTGGTTGGACTTTTATTAATTGCAGTAATTGGAAGTTTTGCTGCAGTTAAAGTTGGCGTAGTAAATGATTACCAAGTAAAACGATTGCAATCATTTGTTGATCCCAATGCAGATTCGCACGGCGCCGGCTATCAATTAAGACAGGCGCGCATAACAGTTGGTTCGGGCGGTCTAATCGGAACAGGGTTATTTAATGGACCACAAACAAATGGTCGCTTCGTTCCCGAACAACAGACTGACTTTATTTTTACCGTTGCAGGTGAACAATTGGGATTCGTTGGATGCGCTTTCATCCTAATTTTATATTTGATAATTTTGATGCGTGGCTTTGGAATCGCTCGAAGGTCGAGTGACCCTTACGGGAAATTAGTTTGCACCGGCGTAGTAGCTTGGTTTGCTTTTCAGGCATTCGAAAATATTGGAATGACTCTCGGAATGATGCCGATGACTGGCGTTCCGTTGCCATTTCTTTCTTACGGTGGCTCCAGCATGTTTGCCAATATGATCGGATTTGGGTTACTCCAGAACATTCATTCTCGTCATCGCGGCTAGTTCAGGCGCTGCCACACGCTCATTTCGTACTTTTGGGCAGAGATCTGCCATACTTAGGGCACCAGTTCAGCGCGGCTCGCGAACCAATTCGCGAAGAAAGCCAGCGGCGGACTCACATTGAAATTGCTCAAGCAGTTCATGTTTAGGCGTTTTTAAACGCAAAGAGGATTTGGTGCTATGGCGATTGAGCCAAAATCACCGCGCAAGCGTGCGGTGAAAAAGATAAGTAAGAAGAAAAGTGCTGCCGGCGAAAGCTCAGAAGCTCCAATAGTGGTCGCTGAAATGAGCGAAGTCGTAGAGAAGAAAGTTAAGAAGGCTCCGGCCATACCGGTCCCTATCTTTCAAGAAGCAACGACTGAGAAAGCGCCGCGCGTTGTGCGCAAGAGCGCAGTGGCTTCAAAGGTTGAAAAACCAATCGCTGAAGTTTCGGCAAAGCCGCCAGTAGCAACTGAAGATTCAGAAGATGAAGAGTCGCGTAGCGCGCGCAATCGCCGCCGTCGTCGCGGAGGACGCGGTCGCCGCAAGCCACTTGGTGATGGTGAAGATTCGATCGAAAATTCTGATGAAGTTTCCGATGAAAACTCTGATTCAGCAGATGATGGCACCGAGGCTGGCACACATCGCCGCCGCCGCCGCCGTCGTGCAACTGGTGAAGGCGTAACTCCAGGTGAAATCGTTGATGAAGATGGTGTTAAAACAGTTGTTAAAGTCCGCGAAGTCCGCGAACGCACTGAACGTCCAGCACGCCCTGATCGCGCCGAACGTGCCACCCGCACGCGAGGTCGCACCGAACGTGGTGGCCGTAACGAAAACCGCAACGAATATCGCGAACCGTATCGCCGCCGTGGGACAGTTATTACAGATGGAGAATTTTTAGCGCGCCGTGAAAACGTCGATCGCGAAATGGTTGTCCGCCAAATTGGTGACCGCATTCAAATTGCAGTTATCGAAGATAAAGTTATGGTAGAGCATTATGTAAACCGAAATTCCAGTGTTTCATATGTTGGAAACGTCTACCTAGGCCGCGTCCAAAACGTTCTTCCATCTATGGAAGCTGCATTCGTTGATATTAGCAAGGGCCGTAACGCGGTTCTCTATGCGGGCGAAGTTAATTGGGATGCTGCTGGAATTTCTGAAACTCAACCACGCAAAATAGAAATGGTTTTAAAGACTGGCCAGCCAGTATTGGTTCAAGTTACAAAAGATCCAATCGGGCAAAAAGGTGCTCGTTTAACTAGCCAAATTTCATTGCCGGGTCGCTACGTTGTCTATGTTCCGGGCGGCGGAATGAGCGGAATTTCTAAGCGCCTTCCTGAATCAGAGCGCACACGACTTAAGGCAATTCTTAAAAACTTAATTCCAGAAGAAGCAGGCGTCATTGTTCGTACTGCCGCTGAAGGAGTTAGTGAAGAAGAGTTAACTAACGATGTCGCTCGTTTGAAAGCGCAATGGGATGACATCTATGCCAAGTCAGTAAATCCGAATTTCCACGCACCAGCACTTCTTCTCTCGGAGCCAGATCTAGCGGTACGCGTAATCCGCGATATCTTCAACGAAGACTTCCGCAAATTAACTATTCAAGGAAATGAAGCTTGGGAAGAAATCAGTACCTACCTAGGTTCAATTGCCCCAGAACTTGTTTCTAAGTTAGAGAAATACACCGGAAATAAAGATCTCTTTGCTGATTATCGAGTTGAAGAGCAACTTGCTAAAGCATTCGATCGCAAGGTTTACCTACCCTCAGGTGGTTCACTCGTAATCGATCGCACTGAAGCGATGATCGTTATCGATGTTAACACTGGTAAATTTATTGGTAAGGGTGGAAACCTCGAAGAGACTGTTACTAAAAATAACTTGGAAGCCGCTGAAGAAATTGCCCGTCAATTACGTTTACGGGACCTTGGTGGAATTATCGTTATCGACTTTATCGACATGATTCTGGAATCAAACCGTGATGCAGTTCTGCGTCGCTTAGTTGAATGTCTTGGTCGCGATCGCACCAAGCATCAAGTTGCTGAAGTAACTTCACTTGGATTGGTACAGATGACGCGCAAGCGCGTTGGTCAAGGCTTGATCGAAGCCTTCTCAACTACTTGTGATTCTTGCGCCGGTCGTGGCATCCATGTACATATGGAGCCAGTAAAGATGAAGGCGCCAATGCCACAAGTTAATTCAGATTCAGCCGCGCATGAAGATGCCGATGAAGCAGATGCAACTGAACACGAATTCCATGAAGTGGCGAATGTAGAAGAAGTTGATGAAGCACCAGAAGAAGTTGCTGAAAAGCCAGCTGGTCGACGTCGTCGCCGAGCAGTCAGCAGTGGGATTATCACCGCTTAGATTTACCTCAATTTGACCCTGGGGGTATGAAATCCGTACCCTTAGCACTTGCTCGAGCCTCGCCCACCAGGGCGGTGCGAGCGTGAAATGAACTGGAGCAAGATCTGTGTACGCAATCGTAAAAGCTGGCGGTCGCCAGGAGAAGGTCACTATCGGTGAAACAATCACCGTAGATCGCATCAACCAAGCAGCAGGTGCAACTGTTTCTTTCCCTGCACTCTTGGTCGTAGATGGCGCAAGCGTGACATCGGATCCAAAAGTTCTTAGCGGTGTAAAAGTTACCGGCGAAGTTATTGACGAGTTAAAGGGTCCAAAGATCGACATCCTTCGTTATATGAACAAGACCGGTTATCGTCGTCGTCAAGGTTTTCGTGCACAACTAACTCGAGTCAAGATCACCGCAATCAGCGGCGTGAAATAAGGGGTTGAACAATGGCAAGTAAGAAAGGTGTCTCCTCGACACGTAACGGTCGCGATTCAAATCCGCAGTACCTTGGAATTAAACGTTTTGGTGGTCAAGTAGTTAACGCAGGCGAGATCTTGGTGCGCCAACGCGGAACTTATTTCCACCCAGGAAAGAATGTAGGACGCGGTAAGGATGACACTCTCTTCGCACTTTCAGCTGGCGCAGTTGAATTCGGTCGCGCTCGCGGTCGTCGTGTAGTGAATGTAGTTCCAGCGGCTTAATTAAGGTTTCTCTTAAAAGAGCGGGCCGCATTCTACGCGGTCCGTTTTTTTATTTTAATTTTCGTTTTCACTTATCAGAAAGGGCAATAAGCAGATGACAACATTTATTGATCGCGTCTCGCTCTTTGCCTCTGCCGGAAAAGGCGGCGATGGTTGCGTCTCCGTAAAACGTGAAAAATTTAAACCACTTGGTGGTCCAGATGGTGGCAATGGTGGCCGCGGTGGCGACATCATTTTGGTGGTTGATTCATCGGTAACCACGCTGCTTGATTTCCACCACTCACCACATCGCAAAGCGACTTCAGGTCATCAGGGTTATGGCGATCGTAAAGATGGTGTGTACGGCGAAGATTTAATAATGCCAGTACCAAATGGAACTGTGATTCTAGATAAAGATGGAAATTTATTAGCTGACCTTGTCGGAATCGGCACAACATTCTTAGCAGCACGTGGTGGCCATGGTGGACTTGGGAACTTAGCGCTCTCATCATCAAAGCGTCGCGCACCGGGATTCGCACTCCTTGGTGAACCGGGTGAAGAACGCACTTTAATTTTGGAACTGAAATCAGTTGCCGATATCGCACTTGTTGGTTTTCCAAGTGCTGGAAAGTCATCATTAATTGCAGCAATGTCTGCAGCGCGTCCCAAGATTGCTGACTATCCATTTACGACTTTGGTCCCAAATCTGGGCGTTGTACAAGCGGGAGAAACTCGTTTCACAGTTGCAGATGTGCCAGGGCTAATACCGGGGGCATCACAAGGTAAAGGCCTTGGCCTCCAATTTCTTCGCCATGTTGAGCGATGCGTCGCGCTAGTACATGTTCTAGATTGCGGAACTTTAGAGACAGATCGAAATCCCGTCGATGATCTAGAAGCTATCGAAAACGAGTTAGCACTTTATGGTGGACTTGAAGATCGAGTTCGCATAGTTGCCTTAAATAAAATTGATTTACCTGATGGCGCAGCAATGGCCAATATGGTTGAAGATCAGTTAAAAGAAAAAGGCTACGAAGTTTATAAAGTATCTGCCGCTAGTCGCGAAGGGCTGCAAGAACTTAATTATGCGATGGCTCGTTTAGTTCAACGTGCCCGCGCTGAAGCAGCATCTGAAGAGCGCACTCGAATTATTCTGCGCCCAGTTGCAGTTGATGATTCAGGATTTACAGTGCGCGCTAACGCCGATGGTTCATTTAGTGTGCGCGGACAAAAAGTCGTGCGCTGGGTTCGCCAAACAAACTTTAAGAACGCTGAAGCAATTGGTTATCTGGCAGATCGCTTAGCCCAGTTAGGTGTTGAAAAAGAGTTATTTAAAAAGGGCGCAGTTGCTGGATCAGAAGTACGCATCGGTTCTGGCGATAACGAAGTTGTATTCGAATGGGAGCCAACCATCGAAGCTGGCGCAGAACAGTTGGCCGGATTCTTACATCGTCGCGGAGAAGATTCGCGACTAGAAGATGGCTGGCATGCACCAGAGCGCGAAGTGGATGTTTTATCTGAAGAAGAAATTGCCCGTCAATGGGAGTACAACATTGAACATCCTGAGACTCCAAAAATTATTGAGCCAGTAGTTGAATCGGAAGTAGAGGAAAAGTCGTGAGCCGCGATCAGATAACCTCCGCCAAGCGCGTAGTTATAAAGATTGGTTCATCATCCTTAACCGGAAGTGCTGGCGCAGAACTCAACTCTGCTGCGGTTGCAAAGATTGTTGATTTGGCTTCATTGCTGCATAAACGCGGCGCCGAAGTTCTTCTTGTTTCATCTGGCGCAATTGCGGCTGGGCTGGCACCACTTGGATTAACTGCGCGCCCTAAAGATTTAGCCTCACAACAAGCCGCCGCCTCTGTTGGTCAAGGTTTATTGATTGCAAAATATAATGAGGCATTTACTCAACATAAAATCATTTCATCACAAGTTTTACTGACAACTGAAGATGTGGTTCGCCGCTCGCATTATCAGAATGCGCAGCAAACGCTTACAAAGTTGCTCTCATTAGGTGTGGTTCCAATCATTAACGAAAACGATTCTGTCGGAACCCAAGAAATTCGCTTTGGCGATAACGATCGTTTAGCAGCGCTGGTTGCGCTCTTAGTTCAGGCCGATTTATTAGTTTTAGTTTCTGATATCGATGCTTTATATGACGCACCTCCAACTCAATCCGGTGCAAAGGCGATTCATCTCGTAAAAGAGATGTCCGAGATTGATTCCATCGTCATGGGGGGTGCTGGTTCAGCCGGAGTTGGTAGCGGGGGAATGGTTACCAAAGTCGAGGCTGCGCGCATTTGTACTAGCGCCGGAATTCCAATGTTGTTAACTTCTTTAGAACAATCTCAGAACGCTTTAGCGGGCGATGAAGTTGGAACCCTATTTGAAGCGGCTGCCTCAAAAAGAACTTCTCGTTTACTGTGGCTAGCTCACGCCTCGACACCACGTGGTCGGTTAACTCTTGATCAAGGCGCAGTTACTGCTGTCCTAGAACGTGGTGTTTCACTCTTGCCAGCTGGTGTCACTGCAGTAACTGGCGAATTTATTTCTGGAGATACCGTTGAAATCGCAGATAGTGATGGCAAAGTCATCGCGCGCGGATTAGTTGCCTTTGATTCAGATGAGATTCCACAAATGTTAGGCCGATCAACAAAGGAGCTAGCAGCCTCACTCGGTGCTGAATATGAACGCGAACTCGTACATCGCGACGACCTGGTTTTACTCTAAACGGTAGAATTAAAACTATGGATGCCGCGCAATTAATTTCGCAACTTGCTGAGAATGCTCGCAAGGCATCACGTTCAATTGTCACTTCAACAGGAGCCGAACGTAAAGCAGTGCTCGAACAAATTGCCCAAGCAATTGAATCTCGGAGCGCTGAAATCTTGGCTGCAAATGCTAAAGATATGGATCGCGCTAAGTCTGAAAATATGCATCCACAGATGCAGGATCGATTATTACTAACTGCTGAACGAATCAAAGGAATCGCGTCCGGTGCGCGCCAAGTTGCCGCGCTAGAGGATCCGCTGGGTCGCACACTTCGTGAATCAACCCTGCCAAATGGTTTGTACCTGAAACAAATTTCAGTCCCCTTTGGAATTATCGGTATGGTCTATGAGGCACGTCCGAATGTCACAGTTGATGCCGCCGTAATTCTTCTAGCATCCGGTAACTGCGCGTTGCTGCGCGGATCATCCACCGCCCGCGAAAGTAATCAAATTTTGATTGATGTAATGCGTGGAGCACTAGAGAAAACAAATATTTCACCAGATGTAATTCAATTAGTTCCATCGGATAATCGCGCAACCACCAAGGCGCTACTTACTGCGCGCGGCAAAGTAGATCTAGTAATTCCACGCGGATCGGCCGCCTTAATCCGCATGGTGGTAGATGAAGCAACTGTGCCAACGATCGAAACTGGCGCTGGAGTTTGCCATGTTTATATTGATGAATTCGCTGACATTGAAAAGGCTTTGCCGATCTTAATTAATTCAAAAACCCATCGCCCAAGTGTCTGCAATGCTGCTGAAACTTTATTAGTTCATAAATCAATCGCACCGACATTCTTGCCGATGGCGCTGAAAGCGCTCTCTGATGCTGGAGTTATTTTGCACTCTGATGCCACCGCCCAAAAAGTGGCAGATACATTTAAAGTTACATCAACTCTTGCCACCGAAGAGAACTGGGCAACCGAGTACGGTGTACTAGAGATGAATGTGGCCGTTGTGGGATCTGTGGAAGAGGCTTCCGACCATATTGCCAAATACGGAACACGTCACACTGAAGCGATCGTTACCGAAAATAAAGTAAATGCAGATCGTTTCATCGCACTCTCAGATTGCGCTGCAGTAATGGTTAATACTTCCACCCGATTTACTGATGGCGAAGAGATGGGATTTGGCGCAGAGATCGGAATTTCTAATCAAAAATTACATGCACGTGGACCAATGGGCTTAGAGGCAATGACAACCACAACTTGGATTGTCACTGGCAACGGCCAAATTCGCTCTTAAGCGCCCGATTTTATAGACTGCGCAGATGAGTAGCCTCTCCCGCGACGATGTAGCAAAGTTAGCAGCGCTAGCTCGCATCGAAATGACCGAAGAAGAACTCGTAAGTCTCTCATCACAATTCGGAATGATTCTCGGCGCGGTTGCCCGAGTACAAGAAATGGATCTCACTGGAGTTGTTGCAACTTCACATCCACAACCGATTGAAAACATTACTCGTCCGGATGTAATAGTCGCCAGCCTCACTCCAGAGCAGGCGTTATCTGGAGCACCGGCTCGAGAAGATGCTCGCTTTAGAGTTCCACAAATTTTGGGTGAAGCCGAATGATAAATAAAACTGCAGCCGAAATGGCGGGCGCTCTGGCTAAGGGCGAAACAACTTCCGTTGCGCTAACACAAGCGCATTTAGATCAAATCTCAGCAGTTGATTCCAAAGTAAAGGCTTTTCTGCATGTAGATACTGCAGGTGCGCTGGCGCAAGCAAAGTCAGTAGATGCCAAAATCGCCGCCGGTGAAAAACTTTCACCACTGGCTGGAGTACCTCTAGCGCTAAAAGATATTTTGGCGCAAGAAGGAATTCCAACAACTGCTGGATCAAAAATATTAGAAGGTTGGAAACCACCTTATGACTCAACCGTGGTTGCAAAACTTAAAGCAGCAGGGATAGTCATTCTAGGTAAGACAAATATGGATGAATTTGCAATGGGTTCATCGACTGAAAATAGTAGCTACGGACCAACATTTAATCCTTGGGATTTATCTCGTACACCGGGTGGATCTTCAGGCGGATCAGCCGCTGCAGTTTCATCTTTTCAAGCACCAATTGCAATTGGTTCAGATACTGGCGGATCTATTCGCCAACCCGCAGCGCTCACCGGAATTGTTGGCGTACGTCCAACTTACGGCGCAGTCTCTCGCTACGGGCTAATCGCGTATTCATCTTCGCTCGATCAGGCTGGCCCATTTGGTCGCACAGTTTTAGATACCGCTTTATTGCACGAAGTAATTGCTGGCCATGATGCAAAGGATGCAACAAGTGTGAACGCACCAGTTCCAGCAGTTGTTGCAGCAGCAAAGAGCGGCGATGTTAAAGGAATGAAAATTGGCGTAATAAAGCAGTTACAAGGTGAGGGTTATCAAAAAGGTGTGCAGACACGTTTTGCTGAGTCACTACAAATATTGGCCGGTCTCGGTGCCGAAATTATAGAAGTTGATTGCCCATCATTTGAATATGCCTTAGCTGCATATTATTTAATTGCTCCATCAGAGTGCTCTTCTAACTTAGCGCGCTTTGATGCCATGCGTTACGGGCTACGTATGGGAGATGGACCGGGAGCATCAGCAGAATCTGTTATGAACGCAACCCGTGCTGCAGGATTCGGTAAAGAAGTTAAGCGCCGCATAATTTTGGGAACATATGCGCTCTCATCTGGTTATTACGATGCTTATTACGGTAGCGCACAAAAGATTCGCACCTTGATCATTCAGGATTATGCCAAAGCATTTACTAAGGCCGATGTTTTAGTTTCACCAACTGCCCCAACGACTGCATACAAAATTGGTGAAAAAGTTGATGATCCAATGGCTATGTACTTAGGTGATGTCGCAACAATTCCGGTAAACCTTGCCGGCATCTGCGGAATGTCACTTCCTGCTGGCTTAGCTGATGAAGATAATTTGCCAGTTGGTTTCCAAATTATGGCACCGGCAATGCAAGATCAACGTCTATATCAAACAGGTGCTGCACTAGAAGCGGCGCTACTTTCTAAATGGGGCGCGCCATTACTCACCAAAGCGCCTGCGTTAGGGGGAGTGCGATGACAATTTCTTATGATGATGTAATTGCAAAATACGATCCCGTTTTAGGACTTGAAGTTCACGTTGAGTTAAATACTGAATCGAAAATGTTTTGTGGTTGTTCTACGGTTTTCGGTGCTGAGCCAAATACCCAAACTTGCCCAGTCTGCTTAGCTCTTCCGGGAGCGCTGCCAGTGGTAAATGAAAAAGCGATTGAATCAAGTATCAAAATTGGTCTAGCGCTAAATTGCAGCATCGCACCACGCAGCCGCTTTGCTCGTAAGAATTACTTCTATCCAGATATGCCAAAGAATTTCCAGATTTCACAGTATGACGAACCAATTTGTTTTGATGGTTTTGTTGATATTGAAATTGAAACGGAAGAAGGTCCCAAGCAATTCCGTATCGAAATCGAACGCGTCCATATGGAAGAAGACACCGGCAAGTCACTACACGTTGGTGGTGCAACGGGCCGCATTCACGGCGCCGATTATTCGCTCCTTGATTACAACCGCGCCGGTATCCCGCTAGTTGAAATTGTTACCAAGATCGTCCCGGGCACTGGCAAGTATGCGCCAGAAGTTGCAAAAGCTTTCGTTGCCGAACTCCGCGATATTTTGCGTGGCTTAAAAGTCTCTGATGTAAAGATGGAGCAAGGTTCACTTCGTTGTGATGCCAACGTTTCACTTATGCCACGCGGTTCAGATGTACTTGGTACACGTTCAGAAACCAAGAACGTCAACTCACTTCGTTCACTTGAACGCGCCATTCGCGGTGAAATGATTCGTCATGCAGAGTTACTAAATGATGGCAAGAAAGTAAAACAGGAAACTCGTCACTTCCAAGAAGATACTGGATTAACTCGCTCAGGTCGTTCCAAAGAACAAGCCGAGGATTATCGTTATTTTCCAGAACCAGATTTAGTTCCAGTAGCACCGGCGGCTGCATGGATCAAAGAGATACGCGCAACTTTGCCAGAGCGCCCATCAATTCGCCGCAAACGTTTAAAAGAAGAGTGGGCAGTTCCAGATAAAGAAATGGCAGCGATGATTAACGCTGATGTTTTAGATATCGTTGAAGAGACAGTTCTCTTGGGCTCCGACCCAACCAAGGCGCGCAGTTGGTGGCTTGGTGAGATTTCACGAATAGCAAATGATTCGAACGTGGGGATTGCAGATCTTTCAATAACTCCCAAAGATGTGGCGGCAATTGTTGCCCTAGTTGCGCAAGGTGAACTCACAGATAAATTAGCCCGCCAAGTAATTGAGGGTGTAATAGCCGGAGAAGGTTCTCCTGCAGAAGTTGTTGCTAAGCGTGGGATTAAAGTTGTTAATGATGATGGCGCACTCATGACTGCCATTGAAAAAGTTTGCGCAGAGCAATCCGAAACTGCCGAGAAAGTTCGCGCTGGACATTTACCAGCGGCGGGTGCGCTAATTGGTGCGGTTATGAAGGAAACAAAAGGCCAAGCAGATGCAGCGCGAGTTCGCGAGCTTCTACTTGGCCATTTGGGACAAGCGTAATTTAAAGCTTTAGTGCATTCCTGCACCTTCGGTTTCGACAAGTGAATCTTTACCCACGTTGATGAAGAAGAACAACACAATTGCGCCAATAAATAAGAGCGCTGCACTAAATTTGAATGCCACGGTAAAGCCATGAGTCATAGCAAATGGCATTACTTTGTCACCTAACTGAGTGTTCGCTGCCGCGTACGTTGCGGTCGCAGTTGCGGCAACAGTATTTAGAAGCGCAGTACCTAGAGAGCCACCAATTTGCTGGCTAGTATTTAACATCGCACTTGCAACACCTGTGTCATGAGGTGAAACGGCGTGTAGCGAAGTTGAAGTTAGCGGAATAAAGACCAAGGCCATACCGCTAGACATAATCAGCAGCGCTGGCAATACGTGAGTTGTATATGAAGTCTCAGGAGTTATTCGAGCGATCATTAACATTCCCGCACTTGCCGCAATTAGGCCGGGCACCATAAGTGCGCGTGGACCAAACTTTGGTAGCAATTGTGAAGCGATTCCAGCGAAGACAATGATTCCAGCGGTAAATGGCAAGAAGGCAAAGCCAGAACGAAGTGGCGTGTAACCAAGAATTACCTGCAGGTATAGACCGAGGAATAAGAACATTGAGAAGAGTCCAGCACCTACGACTAGAGAGCCAAGGTATGAACCTCCCCGATTTCGCTCAGTAACTACACGAAGTGGCATCAATGGATTCTTTACGCGCTTTTCAATTGCTACGAAAATAACCAGAAGCAGAACTGCAACTACTAAGAATGTAATTGTTGCCGGACTTGACCAGCCCTTAAGGGCGGCCTCATTGAAGCCATAAGTTAATGAGAATAAACCAGCGGTAGCCGTAACCACACCGGGAATGTCATAAGTGTTATCGCCTTGCGCTTTTGATTCGCGGACAAATTTAATTGCAAGAAGCGCGGCAACCACAGCGATTGGAACATTCACACCTAAGCACCAGCGCCATGAAAAGTACTCAGTCAAAGTTCCACCAAGAATTAATCCAATTGCAGCTCCGCCACCTGAAATCGCACCGATTACACCGAAGGCTTTGGCGCGCTCAGTTGGAACGGTGAAAGTTACCGAAATAATTGCAAGTGCGGCAGGAGCCAAGAGTGCGGCAAAGACACCTTGCAGTGCACGGGATGCAAATAACAGCCCCTGAGTCGAGGCGATTCCACCAAGTGCTGATGCACCAGCGAAACCAATCAGACCTATTAAAAAGATTTTTTTACGGCCCATATAGTCACCGATACGACCACCCAAAAGTAGAAGCGATCCAAAAGCCAGCGTGTAGGCAGTGATCACCCATTGCTGATTGGCATCTGAGATCCCGAGATCGATCTTGGCGCTGGGGATTGCAATATTCATGATCGAGCTATCAAGGACGATCATCAACTGCGCAATGGCGACTACGAAAAGAGTTCGCCATCTAGTTGGATCTAAAGTTTCGGGCACGGTTTTTGACAAGTGGGGCTCCAATTATTGAAATAACAAAATGATTAGCAAGAGTGTATTATACGCGCATGTCCAGCATGAAACCGCGTTCAGGAGTTGTTACCGACGGAATGGAAAGAGCGCCGCAACGCGGAATGCTACGAGCCGTTGGAATGGGCGATGAAGATTGGGTAAAACCACAGATTGGAATTGCATCTTCTTGGAATGAAATAACACCTTGCAACATGTCATTAGATCGTTTAGCTAAAGCATCAAAAGAAGGTGTCTTTGCCGCAGGTGGATTCCCAATGCAGTTCGGAACCATCTCTGTCTCTGATGGAATTTCTATGGGCCACGAAGGAATGCACTTTTCATTAGTCTCTCGCGAAGTTATTGCTGATTCAGTTGAGACTGTTATGAATGCAGAACGCTTTGATGGAATGGTGACCTTTGCAGGTTGCGATAAATCACTTCCCGGAATGATGATGGCCGCGGCACGATTAGATGTGGCATCTGTATTTGTTTACGCGGGATCCACTTTGCCCGGTCAAGTGGACGGAGAAGATGTAACGATCATTGATGCATTTGAGGCCGTTGGTGCATGCGCTCGTGGATTAATTACGCAGGATCGATTAGATCAAATAGAACGTGCGATCTGTCCGGGTGAAGGTGCATGCGGCGGAATGTTTACCGCCAACACTATGGCTTCAATTGGTGAAGCACTTGGTCTTTCATTACCGGGTTCTGCTGCTCCTCCTGCGGTTGATCGTCGCCGCGATGTCTATGCAGTCAAATCAGGTGAGGCGGTTGTTAATTTAATTCGTTTAGGAATTACTACACGAATGATCTTAACCAAAAAAGCATTTGAAAATGCCATCACAGTTTTGATGGCACTTGGTGGCTCTACCAATGCAGTTCTGCACTTACTCGCCATCGCATATGAAGCTGAAGTTGAACTTACTTTAGAAGATTTCCACCGGATTGGATCAAAGGTTCCATTACTTGGAGATTTGAAGCCTTTCGGAAAATTTGTAATGACAGATCTAGATCGGGTTGGCGGCATCCCAGTTGTTCTTAAGATTCTGTTAGATGCTGGTTATTTGCACGGTGACACGCTAACCGTTACTGGAAAAACAATGGCTGAAAACTTAGCCGATCTCAATCCACCATTTCCTGATGGAGTCGTTTTACGTGCTGCCGATAAGCCACTTTCAAACGATGTTGGCATAACAATTTTGGGTGGATCACTCGCTCCCGAAGGTGCGGTTTGTAAAACTGCCGGTATTGGTATCGCAACTTTTGAAGGACCTGCACGCGTCTTTGAACGCGAACAGGCAGCGATGGATGCAGTGGAAAATGGAACAGTAAAAGCAGGAGATGTTGTTGTGATTCGTTACGAAGGCCCCAAAGGCGGACCCGGAATGCGCGAGATGTTGATGGTTACTGGCGCTATAAAGGGTGCGGGTCTTGGAAAATCTACCTTGCTATTAACTGATGGACGCTTCTCGGGAGGTTCAACCGGATTGTGCGTTGGACACATTTCACCTGAAGCTGTCGATGGTGGGCCGATCGCTTTTATAAAAGATGGCGACATTGTTCGAATCGATACCGTTAAGCGAACACTGGATCTTCTAGTTGATGCTGCAGAACTTCAGGCGCGCAAAATTGGTTGGTCTCCATTGCCTCATAAATACACCCGAGGAGTATTGGCAAAATTTACAAAGTTAGTGGGATCGGCCTCAAAGGGTGCGGTCTGCCAATAATCAGTTCGTAAAGCCTGTTCAGATTGTGAGATCTCCATCTCATCTCTTGACGCTAGGTGTGGGATCAGGGGAGAATATGATCATGCAATCAAAGACCTCAACATATGTATCTGTGGTGGTGATTCGTTAGCGCGTGCCTTAACACCACGCGCGCCCTCAGGTAACTGAGGGTTTTTTCATTTAATACCTAACTAAATTAGAAATAACTTTATAACCAGCAAGGAAGGAGCAAGAAGAAATGACACATGTACCAACCGCAAACGGAACCAAAATGACAGGAGCTACTTCATTGGTGAAAAGCCTTGAAGCAGCTGGCGTTGATGTGATGTTCGGAATTCCGGGTGGCGCAATTCTTCCTGCTTACGATCCGATCTTTGATTCAACAATTCGTCATATTTTGGTTCGTCACGAACAAGGTGCAGGTCACGCCGCAACTGGTTATGCCCAAGTAACTGGACGCGCTGGAGTTTGTATTGCAACATCCGGACCGGGTGCCACAAACTTAGTTACACCACTTATGGATGCAGCGATGGATTCTGTTCCACTAGTTGCAATCACTGGACAAGTTCCAACTGCAGCAATTGGAACTGACGCGTTTCAGGAAGCTGATATTCGCGGCATCACCATGCCATTTACCAAGCACAGTTACTTAGTAACTGACCCTGCCGATATTCCACGCGCAGTTGCAGAAGCTTTTCACATTGCAAACACTGGACGCCCCGGCCCTGTTCTAATTGATATTGCAAAAGATGCCCTACAGAAAGAGACAACTTTTAATTGGTCAGAGACCATCAAGTTAGCGGGATATAAACCCCAGATTGCTCCAAACCAATCTGCGATTGATGATGCAGCAGCGCTAATAGCGCAATCTGCGAAACCAGTTTTCTACATTGGCGGTGGAGTTATCAAAGCCAACGCCGCTCCTGAACTTTGTCAGTTAGTTGAACTTTTAGGTGCTCCAGTTGTGACAACTCTTATGGCGCGTGGTGCTTTCCCAGATTCACATCCGCTGCATATGGGAATGCCCGGAATGCACGGAACGGTTGCTGCTGTAACTTCACTACAGAAGGCAGATTTGTTAATCACTCTTGGTGCGCGTTTTGATGATCGCGTTACTGGAAAACTTTCTACCTTTGCAGTTAATTCCAAAGTAATTCACGCGGATATCGATCCTGCCGAAATCGGCAAGAACCGTCACGCTGATGTAGGAATCATTGGTGATGTTCGCGAAACTATCAAGGCTTTAATCCCTGCGCTAAAAATTGCGTTGGCAAAGCAGCGTGCTGATTTAACGCCATGGCTTAATTCAATAAATAATTTGAAGTCAACATATTCATTAGGTTTTGATATTCCTGAAGACGGATCGCTTTCACCACAATTAGTTATTCAACGAATCGGCCAAATATCGGGCACCGATACAATTTTTACTTCAGGTGTTGGTCAACATCAGATGTGGGCATCACAATTTATTTCATATGAGAAGCCACGTACTTGGCTTAACTCAGGTGGCGCTGGAACTATGGGCTACGGCGTTCCCGCTGCCATGGGTGCCAAAGTTGGAGCACCGGAAGCAACAGTTTGGGCAATTGATGGTGATGGTTGTTTCCAGATGACTAATCAAGAGTTAGTTACTTGTGCGCTAAATAATATTCCAATCAAGGTTGCGATTATCAATAACGAAAGCTTAGGAATGGTTCGCCAGTGGCAGACCTTGTTCTATGAAGGTCGTTACTCAAATACATCTCTGGATTCAAAGCGCATTCCAAACTTCCCAATGTTGGCAGAAGCGATGGGTTGCGTTGGACTTGCTTGCGATAATCCTGCAGATCTTGATAAGACAATCGAAATGGCGATGTCGATTAACGATCAGCCAGTTGTTGTTGATTTCCGCGTTCATAAAGATGCGATGGTCTGGCCAATGGTCGCCGCCGGAACTTCGAACGATGACATCATGATCGCTCGCGCCACTGCGCCTGACTGGGATTCACAGGAGCTCTAATGACAACACCTACCCGCCGTCAGCACACCCTCGAAGTTTTAGTTGAAAACGAGCCCGGAGTATTGGCACGTGTTGCAGGTCTCTTTGCCCGTCGCATGTACAACATTGATTCGCTGAATGTAGGACCAACGCAAGATCCAACAATTTCGAAGATGATTATCGTCGTCGGAGTTGAAGGACATTCACTTGAGCAAGTTATTGCACAATTGGATAAGTTAATCAGTGTAATTTCTATCAATGAGATTTTGGCTGATACGAAAGCAACAGATCATGGCGTTACCCCCGACTATCAGAACTAAAACCTTAAATACCCCAAAATAATAAAGGAGAAATACCGTGGCAACTATGTATCACGAGCAGGATGCAGATCTATCAATCATCCAAGGTCGCAAAGTCGCGATTATCGGTTACGGTTCACAAGGACATGCGCACGCGCTAAACCTTCGTGACTCTGGCGTAGATGTACGTGTTGGACTAAAAGAAGGTTCAGCATCACGTGCCAAAGCAGAAGCTGAAGGCCTACGCGTTGTCTCTGTTGCAGAGGCTGTAAAAGAAGCAACTGTCATCATGATCTTGGTTCCAGATCACTTACAGCGCCACGTTTACACAGATTCAATTTTGCCTAACTTAAAAGATGGCGATGCCCTCTTCTTCGGTCACGGTTTCAATATTCGTTTTGGTTACATTAAGCCAGGTGCCAATGTTGATGTTTGCATGGTTGCCCCTAAGGGTCCAGGTCACTTAGTACGCCGCGAATATGCAGGTGGACGTGGAGTTCCAGTAATCGTTGCGGTTGAACAAGATGCAACAGGAAATGCTTGGCCGTTAACACTTTCATATGCCAAGGCAATTGGTGGACTTCGCGCAGGCGGAATTCTCACAACATTTACTGAAGAAACTGAGACAGATTTATTCGGTGAGCAGTCAGTACTTTGTGGTGGTGCTTCACAGTTAGTTATGTACGGATACGAAACTCTTATTGAAGCTGGCTACCAGCCAGAAGTTGCTTACTTCGAATGTCTACACGAACTTAAGTTAATTGTTGACTTGATGTTTGAAGGCGGAATTGCCAAGCAGCGTTGGTCAGTGTCAGATACCGCTGAATACGGAGATTATGTTTCTGGTCCACGCGTTATCGATCCAAGCGTTAAGGAAAACATGAAGGCAGTGCTTGCTGACATCCAAAGCGGAGCATTTGCAAAGCGCTTTATTGATGATCAAGAAGCTGGCGGAGTTGAATTCAAGGCGCTCCGTGCCAAGGGTGAAGCCCACCCAATTGAAGTTGTAGGCCGCGAACTTCGTAAGATGTTTAGCTGGATCAAGACTTCAAACAAGGATGATTACCAAGAAGGCAGCGCATCACGTGGCTAAACCTGTCGTTTTAATTGCAGAAGAACTTAGCTCTGCGACCTTAGAAGCTTTAGGTCCAGATTTTGAAGTTCGTAACTGCGATGGCGCCAATCGCGAAGAGCTTTTAGCGGCTCTTGCAAAAGGCGTCGATGCAGTTCTGATTCGCTCTGCCACCAAAATGGATGGCGAAGCAATTGCTGCTGCAAAAGGTTTAAAAGTAATTGCTCGCGCTGGTGTTGGACTCGATAACGTTGATATTCCTGCTGCAACTGCCGCCGGAGTGATGGTCGTTAACGCCCCAACTTCGAATATTGTTTCGGCTGCTGAGTTAGCAATTTCATTGTTACTTGCATCCGCACGCTTTATTTCACCAGCGCATGCTGCATTGAAAAACGGCAAATGGGCTCGCTCCAAATACACCGGTGCTGAGCTATTTGAAAAGACCCTTGGAATCGTTGGCTTTGGTCGCATCGGACAACTTGTTGCCCATCGCATGCAAGCCTTCGGAATGAACGTGGTTGCCTACGATCCATATTTACAACCAGCGCGCGCTGCTCAATTAGGTGTTGAGTTAGTTGAACTTGATGATTTATTGAAGCGTTCTGACTTCATCACAATTCACTTGCCTAAAACAAAAGAGACTGCCAACTTAATTGGCGTAGAAGCGCTTAAGAAGGTTAAGCCATCTGTTCGCATTATTAACGCTGCCCGTGGTGGTGTTCTTGATGAAGCTGCGCTCTATGACGCAATCGTTGAAGGTCGTGTTGCTGGAGCTGGTCTTGATGTTTATGTCACCGAACCTTGCACCGATTCACCTTTATTCCAGCTTGATCAAGTTGTGGCAACACCGCACCTTGGTGCATCAACTGATGAAGCACAAGAACGTGCTGGAATTGCTGTTGCAGTCTCTGTCCGTAAAGCACTTGCTGGCGAATTAGTTCCTGATGCGGTCAACGTTAAAGGTGGAGCAATTCACGACGAGATCCGCCCATCACTTCCACTTGTTGAAAAGATGGCACAGATCGCAACTGCAATTGCCGGCGAACTTCCAGTATCAATTGAAATCACGGTCAAGGGCGAAATCTCTGGTCACGATTCTTCAATCTTGGCAACGAGTGCGCTAAAGGGAGCACTTCTCGCAACAGGTTCTGAAGATGTTACCTACGTAAATGCACCGGGACTTGCCGCAGAGCGTGGAATCACATCGTCAGTTTCAACAACTGCCGATAGCCCGCAATATCGCAGCATGATTTCACTTCACGCCGCGCTCTCAAACGGTAAATCGGTTTTTGTTGATGGAACCCTGATGGGAATCCGCCAAGTCGAAAAAATTATTGCCATCGATGGTTTTGATCTTGACCTGCCACCAACTGACAATCTTTTATTCTTGCAATATGTCGATAAGCCTGGTGTTGTGGGCGCAGTTGGTAACGCTTTAGGAAGTGCCAAGATAAATATCGCAGGCATGCAAGTCGCTCGCGAATCTGCTGGTGGTAAGGCTTTAATGGCGATTACCGTTGATTCACCAGTATCAGAAGTAGTTGCCGAAACCGTTAAGCAGGAAATCGGAGCCGACTTAGTTCGCTCAGTTTCTTTGGTGGGCTAATGGCTAAGACAATTAATTTAGCGGTTATTGCTGGTGATGGAATCGGACCTGAAGTTGTTGCGCAAGGCATTCGCGTCATGGATAAAGTTGCGGCAAAACATGGCGTGACTTTTGCTCAGACTCCTTATGAATTGGGCGCAGGTTATTGGCATCGCACTGGTGAAGTTCTGCCTGATTCTGTTCTTGCCGAAATCGCTAAATCAGATGTAATTCTGCTTGGCGCAGTTGGTGACCCATCTGTTCCAAACGGAGTTCTAGAACGTGGTCTATTGCTAAAGCTGCGCTTTGCCTTCGATCATTACATCAACCTACGTCCGGCAATTTTGCGTGCCGGAGTCAATGGTCCGCTAGCAACCAAAGCGCCAATTGATTTCATCGTGGTTCGCGAAGGAACTGAAGGACCTTATGTTGGGGCCGGCGGAGTTCTTGCTGAAGGAACCGCTAATGAGATTGCAACTGAAGAATCGTTAAATACTCGTCGCGGTGCCGAACGAGTAATCCGCGATGCTTTTGCTCGCGCCGAAAAGCGTGATCGCAAGAAGTTAACTTTGGTCCATAAGAACAACGTGCTTACTCGCGCGGGCAGCCTATGGACTCGCACATTTAACGAGGTCGCTAAAGAATTTCCAACTGTTTCAACTGATTATTTACATGTTGATGCCGCATCGATGTTCTTTGTCACCAATCCAGAGCGCTTTGATGTTGTCGTCACCGATAACTTATTCGGAGATATCTTGACCGACATTGCCGCCGCAATTTGCGGAGGTATCGGTTTAGCTGCATCAGGAAACATCAATCCAACTGGCGCTTTCCCATCTATGTTTGAACCGGTTCATGGTTCGGCTCCAGATATCGCTGGCAAAAACTTGGCTGATCCAACTGCCACAGTTATGTCAGTTGCGATGATGTTTGATCACTTAGGTTTTGCTGCTGCCGCACAAGAAATTGAAGCTGCAGTGAATGCTGATCTTCTAGCGCGCGGTGATAAAAAGCGTGGCACTACAGAAATTGGAGATGCGCTCTTAGCGCTACTTTAAAATGAAAATTACTCTAAATCCCAACGCTAAAGATGCCGCGACTCGCGATGCTCTAGTTGCCGAAGGTGGATTTGGAAAGTACTACACCGATCACATGGTGATCTGTGAGTGGAGCGAGAAAGATGGATGGGCTGAGCCAGAGTTAAAACCTTACGGTCCGCTCTCCTTAGATCCAGCAACTGCAGTTTTTCACTACGGACAAGAAATATTTGAAGGTATGAAGGCATATCGCCAACCGGATGGGGGAGTTGCACTCTTTCGTCCTGAGTCAAATGCCCGCCGCTTTGCAAAATCTGCAGCACGTCTGGCACTTCCAGAAATGCCAGAAGCTTTATTTATCGAAACAATTGAAACTTTAGTTAAGCAAGATGCAGGTTGGGTTCCAAATAAAGTTGGCGAATCTTTATACATCCGCCCGTTTATGATCGCGACCGAAGTCGGCCTGGGAGTTCGCCCATCTAATCAAGCCACATACATTCTGATTGCTACGCCAGCGGGTGCTTACTTTGATCCATCGAAAGCAGTTTCGGTTTGGATATCCACCGAATATGTTCGCGCCGCAATCGGCGGAACCGGCGAGGCAAAGTGCGGTGGAAATTACGCGGCATCACTCGTTGCTCAAAAGGCTGCAGCAAAAGAAGGTTGCGATCAAGTTGTCTGGATCGATGCCAAAGAACGTAAATGGATTGAAGAGATGGGCGGAATGAATCTTTACTTCGTTAAAGGTTCAGGTTCTGATGCCACCGTCATAACTCCAAAGTTAACTGGAACTCTTCTGCCGGGAATCACGCGCGACTCAATTTTGTCAGCAGCGAAAGATCTTGGTTATAAAACTGATGAAGTAATGCTTTCTATTGATGATTGGCGAGATGGCGTTGCCTCTGGTGAGATCACAGAAATATTTGCTTGCGGTACCGCTGCAGTTGTATCTCCTGTTGGCCAAGCCAAAAGCGCGATGGGTACATGGGTAACTGGTGATGGACAACCGGGCAAAATTACAATGCAGATTCGCAATCACCTACTTGCAATTCAACATGGCACCGCAGCCGATTCTCATAACTGGGTTAAGCGGGTTATCTAATGGTTATTTCAGATGCTTTCCATATCTATGACACAACCCTGCGCGATGGCGCACAACAAGAAGGTTTAAATCTTTCAGTTCACGACAAGCTAACTATTGCCCGCCATCTTGATGATCTAGGTGTTGGATTTATTGAAGGCGGTTGGCCGGGAGCTAATCCAAAAGATACCGAATTCTTCGCACTCGCTAAAAAAGAACTGAAGCTAAAGAACGCAACTTTTGTCGCTTTCGGAACTACTCGTCGCGCTGGTGCTAAAGCAGCAGATGATGTACTCCTTGCCGCACTTCGCGATTCTGGCGCACCAGCAGTTACTTTGGTTGCAAAGGCCTTTGATCGCCATGTGGATCTCGCGCTAAAAACAACACTTGCTGAAAATTTAGCAATGATTCACGACTCAGTGACTCATTTGCGCGAAGAAGGCCAACGCGTATTTCTAGATGCTGAGCATTTCTTTGATGGCTACCGCGCAAACCGAGATTACGCACTCGAAGTAATCCGCGTTGCGATGGCTGCTGGTGCTGATGTTGCTGCACTCTGCGACACCAATGGTGGAGCGCTCCCTGACGAAATTGCAGAGGTCGTTCATGACGTTATAACTTCAACTTCTGCGCGAATCGGTATCCATTGCCATAATGACACTGGTTGCGCAGTCGCCAACTCAATGGCGGCAATTGCAGCGGGTGCCACCCATGTTCAAGGAACACTTAATGGATATGGAGAGCGCACCGGAAACGCCGATCTCATCACCATTATTGCGAATCTAGAACTCAAGAAAAAGCAATTGGTATTACCACCCAATGCCCTACGCGAATCTTTCCGAATTTCACATGCAGTTGCTGAAGTAACCAACATTTCTCCATCACCTCGTCAGCCCTATGTGGGTGTCTCTGCTTTCGCTCACAAAGCTGGGTTACATGCATCTGCAATCAAAGTTGATCCATTTCTTTACCAACACGAAGATCCCGCATCGGTCGGAAACGATATGCGCCTTCTAGTTTCAGAAATGGCTGGACGAGCCACTATCGAACTAAAGTCACAAGAGCTTGGCATTGATTTAGGCGGAGATAAAGAATTAGTAGGCCGAATTATTAACCGCGTTAAAGAGATGGAATCTCGTGGTTTCACCTTTGAAGCAGCCGATGCCTCATTTGAATTGTTACTTCACGAAGAAGTAACTGGAAAGCGTCCATCATTTTTCACAATCGATCACTGGCTAACATCTGTTGAGCGCGCTGAAGATTTGAGCATCGTCACTAATGCCGAAGTATTAGTAACAGCCCAAGGTAAGCAAATTTCTTGTGCCGGTTCAGGAAATGGTCCAGTTAACGCATTTGATAACGCACTACGCTCCGGTTTAAAACAACTGTACCCAGAGTTAGAAGTTCTAGAACTTACAGATTACAAAGTTCGGATCCTTGAAGGTCGCTTGGGTACTGGCGCAACAACTCGAGTACTCGTTGAAACTTCAGACGGTAAAGGCGAATGGAGCACCGTCGGTGTTCACGAAAATGTTATTGCCGCATCCGCTATGGCCTTAGAAGATGCCGTCACATTCGGCCTACTGCGCCAAGGCCGCAAACCCGAGTAGCCTTTTAACTATGACTAGCGCGAAACTAAATGAAGTTAGAAGCGCTTTCGAAGAACATTTGAACTCAGAACGAAACCTTTCAGTTCACACTATCCGCGCATATCTGGGTGATCTAGATTCATTTATCGAGCATCTAAAAAAGATGGAAGTTCAAGATTTCACTTGCTTAGAGATAAGCCATATTCGCTCATGGCTCGCTAATCAACAGGTAAAAGGTGGGGCGCGCACAACGTTATCTCGCCGGGCGGTTTCGATACGTTTATTTACTAAGTGGGCAACCAAAAAAGGTTTCATGGCTAAAGATGTTGGAGCAACGCTGGCAACTCCGAAAGGTGCGCGTACGTTGCCCGAGTTTTTAAATGTTGCAGATGCTTCATTGGCGATGGATGCGCTGGCTACCAGAGTTGCTGAAGAAGATGGACCGATTTCAAAGCGAGATTGTGCGATGGTGGAAGTGTTATATGCCAGTGGTGCGCGTGTTTCAGAACTCTGCGGTTTAGATTTAGATGATATTGATTATGCGCGCCAGACTATTCGCGTCATTGGTAAGGGCAATAAAGAACGCACTATTCCTTTGGGCAATCCGGCGATCAAAGCTTTAGAAAATTGGTTAAAAGATGGTCGTCCATCTTTAGTCGGAGATAAATCTGATCGTGCAGTTTTTCTTGGTGTGCGCGGAAAGAGAATTGATCAACGTGCAGTTCGCACCGTGGTTTATGAAGCGCTCGAGGCTTTGGAGGGCGCGGTAAAGTTGGGACCGCACGTTTTGCGCCATTCGGCGGCAACGCATTTATTGGAAGGGGGAGCAGATCTGCGAACCGTTCAAGAAATATTGGGCCACGCTTCCCTTGCGACAACGCAGATTTATACCCACGTTTCTACTGAGCGACTTCAGAAAGCATTTAAGCAAGCCCACCCCCGCGCATAATTGGTGGATTTAGCACCCTCTTTGGGCAGGTAAGATTTAGCCTGCACCAGAGAGATCTGGTGACATCTCAGCACTTATGTATGAACTGACCAATTCAGTGATTGAAATGTCAGGGAATACGAGCCACTTCGGTCCACTGCTAGTTAAGAGTGGTCGGCGTTGTAAGTGCGACGGGCCTAACAAATAGTTAAGCCATTAACCGAGCAGGTTCTTGCGTGCGTTCTGCGCGAGAAACCTAAGAAGGAGCACGTCATCATGGCAGTTGTAACAATGCGAGAACTTCTCGACAGTGGAGTCCACTTCGGACATCAGACACGTCGATGGAATCCAAAGATGAAGCGTTTTATTTTCACAGAACGCAATGGCATCTACATCATCGATATCCAGCAATCACTTGCACTTATCGATCAGGCATATGAATTCGTGAAGGACACCGTCGCAAAGGGCGGACATGTACTTTTTGTTGGTACAAAGAAGCAAGCACACGAACCGATCATGCAACAAGCTGCACGCGTTGGAATGCCAACCGTGACAGAGCGTTGGCTCGGCGGAATGCTTACCAACTTCCCAACTGTTTACAAGCGAATCCAGCGCCTAAAAGAGCTTGAAGCTCTTGAGACATCAAACGATCTTTTGCTAACTAAGAAAGAACTTCTTGTTCTTCGTCGTGAGCGCGAAAAACTTTTCAAGAACCTTGACGGTATTCGTCACATGACCAAGTTGCCTTCAGCAATCTGGGTTGTCGATACTAAGAAAGAGCACCTAGCGGTTGCCGAAGCGAAGAAGCTTGGCATTCCAGTAATTGCAATCTTGGATACAAACTGTGATCCAGATGAAGTTGATTTCAAGATCCCCGGTAACGATGATGCAATCCGTTCAATCGGTCTGCTAACTCGCGTTATTACAGATGCAATTGTTGAAGGTATGAAATCACGTGCCGCAGCAGTTCCAGCAGCGGTAGCGAACGCTGATGCTGAAATCGCTAAGGAAATCTTGGCAAGTGCGGAACCTCTTTCTGCAGAAGCACCTGTTGCTGCCGAAGCACCAGTTGCTGCCGAAGCACCAGTTGCAACACCGGAGGCGTAATACAAATGGCTAATTATTCAGCATCAGATGTAAAACGCCTGCGCGAAGCAACTGCAGCAGGAATGCTCGATTGCAAGAAAGCGCTTGATGAAGCAGATGGCGATTATGACAAGGCCGTCGAACTCATTCGTGTTAAGGGACTTAAAGGCGTTACAAAGCGCGAAGGTCGCTTAACTTCAAATGGATTAGTTGTAGCAAAGGTTTCAGGAGATCTTGGTGTAATGCTTGAGCTCAACTGCGAAACTGACTTCGTTGCAAAGGGCGAGCGTTTCATCGAACTTGGTGATCAATTAGTTGAGCACCTACTTGCATCAAAGACACCAACTGTTGAAGCATTCTTAGCATCGACAATGTCTAACGGTAAAACTGTTCAGTCAGTAATCGATGAAGGCAATGCAACTTTGGGCGAGAAGATTGAAATTCGCAATGTTGCAGTTGTAGATGGTCCAGTTGGACTTTACCTACATAAGACTTCACCAGATCTTCCACCTCAGGTTGGCGTTCTGGTTTCACTTGCAACAGCAGCGGCCGAAATTGGTCGCGATGTTGCACAGCACATTGCCGCTTTCGCTCCTAAGTTCGTAAATCGTGAAGATGTCCCAGCGGACTTGATCGAGAACGAACGTCGCATCGCTGAAGAAACAGCGCGCGAAGAAGGCAAGCCAGAAGCATCACTTTCAAAGATCGTTGAAGGTCGCGTAACTGGTTTCGTGAAGGAAGTTTCTCTAATTGAGCAGGCTTTCGCGAAGGATGCCAAGAAGACTGTTAAGCAGATCCTCGAAGAAGCAGGAACCGCCGTCAAGGCATTCCACCGTTTCCGCGTAGGTCAGTAAACTTCTCTTAGATAATCTAGATAAAGTTTAGGAATAGGAGCACCCATGCCTGGTACAAGAGGTACGTATCGGCGGGTGCTCCTTAAACTTTCTGGAGAAGTTTTCGGTGGCGAAAAAGGCATCGGCGTTGATATCGATGTTATGCGCGATGTCGCAAAGCAAATAAAAGATGTAATTAAAACTGGAGTTCAGTTAGCAGTTGTTGTTGGAGGCGGTAATTACTTCCGCGGCGCTGAACTGCAGCAAGTAGGTATGGATCGCGCACGAGCTGACTATATGGGAATGCTCGGAACCGTTATGAATTGTTTAGCGCTCCAAGATTTCCTTGAAAAAGAAGGCGTCGATACTCGCGTACAAACTGCGATCACTATGGGACAAGTTGCCGAGCCATACATTCCACGCCGCGCAATTCGTCACTTAGAAAAAGGTCGCGTCGTAATTTTCGGTGCTGGCGCCGGAATGCCATTCTTTACAACCGACACAGTTGCCGCCCAGCGTGCACTTGAAATCGGTTCTGAAGCGTTATTGCTTGCCAAGAGCGGAGTCGATGGTGTTTATAGCGCCGATCCAAAGAAGGATCCAAAAGCCACAAAGTTTGATGATATTTCCTACGATGAAGTACTTTCTAAATCTTTAGCAGTTGCTGATGCGGCAGCATTTAGCCTCTGTCGCGAAAATAAACTTCCAATTATTGTCTTTGATCTAATGGCAACTGGCAACATTGCACGCGCAGTACGTGGAGAAAAGATTGGCACCTTAGTTTCATAATCTAAAATTTAATTCGTTTTACCAACTAGAGGAGTAAGAAAATGGCAGATGTAGCGAGTGCTTTAGCCGATGCGGCGAGCAAGATGGATAAGGCTGTTGAAGTTGCCAAAGATGACTTCGCAACGATCCGCACCGGCCGCGCCCACCCTGCCCTCTTTAACAAGATCATGGTCGATTACTACGGTACCTACACTCCACTTTCGCAATTAGCCTCAATTCAAGTTCCAGAAGCGCGTATGGCAATTATTTCTCCATTCGATAAAGGGGCAATGCCGGCCATTGAAAAAGCGATCCGCGAATCAGATCTCGGTGTTAACCCAGGTAATGATGGCGTCGTTATCCGCGTTGCACTTCCTCAATTATCTGAAGAGCGCCGTAAGGATTACATCAAAGTAGCAAAGGGCAAGGCTGAAGATTCCAAGATCTCTATCCGCAATATCCGTCGCGCTGCAAAAGAAGCGATGGAGAAGATGGAGAAGGATGGCGATATCGGCAAAGACGATACTTCTCGCGGCGAAAAGGAACTTGAGAAAGTTACTTCAGAGCGCGTCACTAAAATTGATGAATTGTTAAAGCACAAGGAGGCTGAACTTCTAGAAGTTTAGAAGTTCAATTTACCTAACGTGTCAGATTTACACTCGATCAACGAAGCGATCAATAAGCGCGCTGGACGCAAACTTCTGCCATCTATCGGCGTAAGTATTGCTTTGATCTTGCTGATCTGGGGTTCACTTTCTACATACCGAGTCATCTTTGCCGTCGTCGTAACAGTCGCGGTGGTATTAGGCGTTCGCGAATTAACTAACGCTTACAAAGCAATTGATTTAAATGTTTCTTTCATCTGGCTTTCACTTGCCACTGTTGGGCTCTCCGCTGCTACTTGGGTTGGGGGACTTTCGGGGCTTTCGGTCGGAACTGCAATCGCCTTTCCATTCTTATTAGTTCTGCTACTTATTAAAGGTCCAGATGGTTTTGTAAAGACCGCCACTGCAACATCTCTCGCACTTATCTACCTTCCCTTTTTAGCGGGCTTTTTAATCCTCTTAGGTCGTCCCGAAAATGGTCTAGAGCGGGTAATGACATTTGTAGTTTTAGTTGGCTGCAATGACACCTTTGCATATTTAACTGGAGTGTTATTTGGAAAGCATCCATTGGCGGCAAAAATCTCACCAAAGAAAACTTGGGAGGGCTTAATCGGTTCCCTTGTTTTCACAACAGCTGGTGGAGCAATTGCCTTTCATTACATTATGGATTCACATTGGTGGCTCGGAGCACTTGCAGGGTTAATGACTGTATTTACCGCAACCTCGGGCGATCTAATTGAATCCGCCATGAAGCGCGATATGTCATTGAAAGATATGGGTTCACTCTTGCCGGGTCACGGTGGGATTCTTGATCGTTTAGATTCAGTTTTATTCTCAGCACCGGCACTTTGGTTGGCGCTTGAAATCGTGCGTCGCGCACAGGATTCAGGTTTGTTATGAGCAATAGAGTAGAGAACCCAGAACTTAAATTAGTTTTTGATGAACCAGTACAACGCAAGAAAGCCCCAAAGCATCTCGCTGACTTTTCTCCTGAAGAACGTCGCGCGCTAGCTGTTGAAAATGGACTACCTGCTTTCCGAGCCAACCAAGTAGCAACTCACTACTTCACGCATTTATCTAACGACCCAGAAACTTGGACCGACATTCCGGCAGATCTACGCGGAAAGGTCGCCGAAATCTTTACTCCAAAATTAATTGAATTAGTCACCACTCGAACCACTGATAATGGAATGACCCGTAAAGATCTCTGGAAACTTCACGATGGTGTTCTAGTTGAATCTGTTCTGATGCGTTACACCGATCGCGTAACAGTATGTATTTCATCCCAAGCAGGTTGTGGAATGAACTGTCCATTCTGTGCAACTGGCCAGGCTGGTTTAACCAGAAATCTAACTGCTGGTGAAATCACTGAACAAATCATCGCTGCGGCACGCGCGTGCGTTAACGGTGAACTCCCTGGGGGAGAAGCGCGACTTTCCAACATCGTATTTATGGGAATGGGAGAGCCGCTCGCTAATTACAACGCCGTTGTTCGCACCCTTCGCAATATCACTGCCCCAAATCCAGATGGCCTAGGTATTAGCGCGCGATCAGTAACCGTTTCCACAGTTGGACTTGTCAACGGAATTGAAAAGTTAATGGATGAAGGAATTAACTGCACACTCGCAGTTTCGCTACATACTCCAGATGATGAACTACGTGACTCACTCGTTCCAATTAACTCACGCTTTAAAGTCCGCGAAGTACTAGCCGCAGCAGATGCCTATGAGAAAAAAACTGGGCGCCGCTACTCAATCGAATACGCGCTAATCCGCGATATCAATGACCAGTCTTGGCGTGCAGATTTACTTGGCCGCTTACTAAAAAGCCGAAATGCCCACGTTAACTTAATTCCGCTCAACCCAACTCCAGGATCAAAATGGACCGCTTCACGCCGCGAAGATGAAGCTGAATTCGTGCGAATTCTAGAAACGTACGGCGTACCAACCACCGTGCGCGATACCCGTGGCCGTGAGATCGATGGCGCCTGCGGACAGTTGGCAGCGGTGGAACAGAGTAAATAGACTCACCAGCATGAACCTAAAAGAGCAAGCCGCCGCATATGAATCAGCAACTCAATATTTTTTAAATTTAGCGCGCGCAGTTTTGCCAGAACAATTGGATGTTAAAGATTCCGAAGGCTGGTCTGCTCGTCAGATAATTCACCACTTAGCTGATTCAGAGGCGCAGTCTTATGCGCGTTTGCGTCGCTTAGTTGCCGAACCTGAAGGATCCATAATTCAGGGTTATGACGAGAATTTGTGGGCAGTCGCTCCGCAACTTGGCTATGAAAGTGCACCTGTTGAAAACTCGATCGCAATCTTTGCTTCAGTGCGCGCCGGATCGTTAGACATCATTAAGCGACTTGAAGAATCTGATTTATACAAAGCTGGAGTTCATTCAGAATCAGGCGCGTACACAATTGAAAAATGGCTTACTGGTTACACAAACCATCCAGTTGATCACGGGGATCAATTAATTCGGGCAGTGAAAGGGCAGAACTAAGAATGAAGAAAGCTCAGAACTTTATAAATGGCGCACTTGTTGATTCCGCCTCTGGTGAGACCACCGAATTAGTAAATCCAGCAACTGGAAAAGTATTTGCGACTGCACCTATTTCTAATCAGACTGACGTTGATAAGGCGATGAAAGCGGCGGCAGAGGCATTTCCGGTTTGGCGAGATTCCACACCGTCAGAGCGCCAAAGAGTGTTACTAAAAATTGCTGACGCACTCGAATCACGCGCCGAAGAAATTGTGGCGATTGAATCTGAAAACTGCGGTAAGCCAATCGCTGTGACCATGTCTGAAGAAGTTCCACCAATGATTGATCAGATCCGTTTCTTTGCTGGTGCTGCCCGCAATTTAGAAGGTAAGTCGGCGGGTGAATATATGAAAGGCATGACCTCTTTTATTCGCCGCGAACCAATTGGTGTTGTTGCCCAAGTAACTCCATGGAATTACCCAATGATGATGGCGGTCTGGAAATGGGCGCCGGCAATTGCAGCGGGAAACGCGGTGGTTTTAAAGCCGAGTGATACGACTCCGATGTCGACAGTATTTATGGCAGAAGTTATGAGTGAATTTTTACCTGCGGGTGTTTTCAATGTGATTACTGGCGAGCGCGCAACCGGTGCGATGTTGGTAGATCACGAAACGCCAGCGATGGTTTCAATAACAGGTTCAGTGCGCGCCGGAATGGAAGTTGCCGGCGCTGCAGCGAAGCAACTTAAGCGAGTGCACCTTGAACTGGGTGGCAAAGCACCAGTAATCGTCTTTGATGATGCTGATCTAGAAGCAGCCGCTGAAGGAATTGCTATCGCGGGTTTCTTTAACTCTGGACAAGATTGCACCGCGGCAACACGTGTACTTGTGCAAGCTGGTGTTTATGATCAAATGGTGGCACTCCTTGCCGATCAAGCAAAAAATAATATTGCCTACGGAATGCCCGCTGAAGATGTGTTGGTTGGCCCCGTAAATAACGCTAGCCAATTTGCTCGTGTAAACGGTTTCATTGAACGCACACCATCACATGCGCGAATCGTGGCAGGCGGTGCCCCGACTGGTTTAGCGGGTTATTTCATCGCCCCGACTGTGATTGCCGATCTTAAGCAAGATGATGAAATGATTCAGAACGAAATCTTTGGACCAGTTATCACCATTCAGAAGTTCACAACGGAAGACGAAGCAATTGCCATGTCTAATGATGTGGAGTACGGGCTAGCCTCATCGGTCTGGACTAAAGATCACGGCCGGGCAATGCGCGCCTCTAAGTCACTGGACTTTGGTTGCGTCTGGATTAATACTCACATCCCAGTTGTGGCTGAGATGCCGCACGGTGGATATAAGCGCTCGGGATACGGCAAGGATCTATCTAGCTACGGCTTTGAGGATTACACCCGCATCAAGCATGTGATGACTAATCTCAATATTTAACCCAAAATCACATCAAAATAGTTAGGCTGATTGGGCAGATTGGCTACATAATTAGGCCTGCTTAACCATCCCTTGTTCCGGCAATCAAAAGGAGTCATCCAGATGACTAAGAAAATCAATAAGAACGCAGCCCTTTCATCAGAGGCACGTTCAATAATTAATTCAAGAATTTCGCGTCGCGCAGTCCTTGCAGGAATTGGTGGCGTTGGCGCCGCTGGTGCGCTCGCAGCATGTGGTTCAGATGGAAGCGGTAGCGCAACTGAGAATTTAGTTCGTTGGGGAAACTGGCCTTTGTATCTTGATTACGACAAAGCTGCAAAGACATATCCAACTCTTGATAAGTTCACTGCATCAACTGGTATCGATGTTAAGTATTTTGAAGACTATAACGATAATGATGAATTCTTTGGAAAAGTTCAAGCACAGCTAAAGCTAAAAGAAGATATTGGTTATGACTTAGTTTCACCAACGGACTGGATGGCAGCTCGCTGGATTCGCTTGGGATATACCCAAAAATTTGATTCGGCAAACATTCCAAATAAAACAAATATTCTCGACGCATTTAGCGCATCATTTGATCCAGCACGCGAACAATCACTTACATGGCAAGGAATCATGGGTGGTTTTGGTTGGAACACCGAAAAGAATCCAAAGGGTGTTCGCACAATTGAAGATTTATTCTCACCACAAAATAAGGGAAAGATTGTGGTTCTCTCTGAAATGCGCGACACCATCGGAATTATCCTGCGCTCACAAGGTGTTGACCTTGCAGCAGTGACTGAAGATCAATTTATGAATGGTGTCGACTTCATGGCAAAGAAAATTGCTGATGGATGGATTCGCGGCGTAAAGGGCAATGAATACGCTGAAGATTTAACTTCAGGTGATGCCTCAGCCGTAATTGGCTGGTCAGGCGATATGTTTAGTTTGGCTGCAGAAAATGAAGGCAAGTTTGACTTCGCAATTCCAGAATCGGGCGGAACTATTTCAGGTGATAACTTGCTGATTCCATCTACTGCAACCGCTGCTGCAAAGGCCAACGCTGAGAAGTTAATCAACTGGTACTACGATCCAGCGATTGCCGCTGAAGTTGCTGCCTACGCTAAATATGTAACTCCAGTAAAGGGCGCTCAGGCTGAGATGGAGAAGATTGATCCAGTTCTTGCAAAGAGTGAATACATTTTTCCAAGTGAGAAAACGTTGAAGAATCTCAGCGTATTCCGTGCCCTGACTCCAGCGGAGGAAACTTCATTTACTGAGGCATTCCAGAAGGCGGCCGGCAACTAAGTGGCGGTTGACGCTACTTCTGCACGCGGAGATTTAAAACTTACTCGAATCACCAAAGAGTATGGTGATTTTACGGCTGTTGATGATCTGACCTTAACGATTGCAAAGGGTTCATTCTTTGCACTTCTTGGACCATCGGGTTGTGGCAAGACAACAACGCTGCGCATGATTGCAGGTTTGGAAGAACCAACGGTTGGCAGTATTTATCTTGGTGAAACTGATATCACCACTACCAAGCCTTACCAACGTCCAATTAATACCGTGTTTCAAAACTATGCGCTATTTCCGCATCTAACAATCTTTGAAAATATCGCATTTGGCCTGCGCCGTCGTGGTATCAAAGATATTGATGTACAGGTAAATAAAGTTTTGGATTTGGTAGAACTTCCTCATTTGGCGGCGCGTAAACCAACTCAACTTTCGGGTGGGCAACAGCAGCGAATCGCTTTGGCTCGTGCCATCGTTAACCGACCAGCGCTTCTATTGCTAGATGAACCACTTGGTGCACTTGATCTAAAGTTGCGCCGGCAGATGCAGATTGAACTTAAATGGATTCAAAAAGAAGTTGGACTTACCTTCGTTCACGTAACTCACGATCAAGAAGAGGCTATGACAATGGCCGACACTATCGCTGTTATGAATGAAGGAAAGATTGAGCAGATGGGTTCACCTGCTGATCTCTATGACAATCCAAAGACCGCGTTTGTGGCTAACTTCCTTGGGCAATCAAACTTAATCAAGGGAACTATTTCTGGCAACGACGGAGATTCAGTTGTTGCTGATCTCTATGGTCAGAAAATTGCGGTACCAAAGAACCGTTCTCACGCTGTCGATAATTCAATCTTCGCGGGAATTCGCCCAGAAAAATTCCGTATCTCACTTTTAAATACTCCAGTTTCAGGAAATGTATTAAGTGGCGGACATATCGAAGATGTTTCCTACATTGGTGTTTCAACTCAATATCAAGTGGAAATGCCATGGGGCCAAGAGCTCATGGTTTTTGAGCAAAACGATGACGGTGTAGCTCCATTTAAAAAGGGCGATGCGGTTAATATTTCTTGGGAACCCGTATTCACCTTCGCACTTCGTGGGGATCAAGATTCCACTGCGGGCTCTGAAGTAATTCCCGAAGATCTAGACGAAGAGTAGAGCGCTTTAGAAAATGCTAAAAATCCGGACACCATACTTACTGTTGTTGCCCGGTTTTGCTTTCCTATTTACATTTTTTATTCTGCCGATCATTAACTTGGCTCAGACCTCAACGCAGACTCCAATTGATGGGGGAGATACTGGTCAATACGAGCAGACGCTTCGCTTTGGAAATTACATAGATGCCTTTGTCGAAAATAGAGAACAATTTGGGCGTTCATTTACTTATGCAACCATCGCCACAGTTCTAGCACTAATAATTTCCTATCCTTTGGCTTACGCCATCGCATTTAAATCTGGACGCTTTAAGAACTTATTTCTTGTTCTAGTCATTGCTCCTTTCTTCACATCTTTCTTACTTCGCACAGTTGCTTGGAAACAAATTTTGGGAGAAGAAGGCTTTGTTGTTCCAACGCTGCGCAGTACTGGAATCATTAGTGAGAGCACCACTCTTACTTCCACCGCTTTCGCAGTTGTTATGGGTATGACATATAACTTCCTGCCGTTTATGACTTTGCCGCTCTTTGCATCTATTGATCGCATTGACCCACGAACGTTGGAGGCATCTGGTGATTTATATGCAAACGGTTTTACAACTTTCCGCAGAGTCACACTTCCGTTATCAATGCCGGGAGTTGTTGCAGGAACTCTTCTGACATTTATTCCAGCAGCTGGTGATTATGTAAATGCCGCGATCTTAGGTAGCCCTAATACCAAGATGATCGGCAATGTAATTGAATCTCGTTACTTCAAAGTCGTTGACTACCCAACTGCAGCAGCGCTTTCATTTACTTTGATGGCTGCGATCTTGATTCTGGTAACTATCTATATTCGAAAAGCTGGAACGGAGGAGTTGGTATGAGCAAGAAAATTGTTGATGCCTCAATTCCAACGCTGCCGCTAAGTGCGAAATTCTCACGCTGGTTTGGACGAAATCTGATTCGCGTTTATATGTTTATCGCTTTTACTTATCTCTTTATTCCAGTGGCTTACACATTCGCCTTTTCATTCAATGATTCAGGAAAAAGTAATCTGATCTGGAAAGGCTTCACACTCGGTAATTGGCAGAACCCATGTGGTGCTCCAGAGATTTGTGCTGCACTTGGTAATTCAATAAAGATTGGATTATTGGCAACGATTTTCTCCACAATTCTCGGGACCATGATCGCATTCGCGATTGGGCGCCATAAATTTAAAGGCCGCTCGACCTCAAATCTATTAATCTTTTTACCAATGGCTACTCCAGAAATTGTTCTAGGTGCCTCGCTTCTATCGCTCTTCTTGGTTTTCAAAATAAATCCAGGTTTCTGGCCAACAGTTATCGCACACGTTGTTTTCTGTATTTCATTCGTTGTGGTGACCGTTAAGGCGCGTATCGCTAGTTTGGATCCAAGACTCGAACAAGCCGCCATGGATTTATATGCAAATGAATTTCAGACTTTCCGCCGCGTTACTTTGCCATTAGTGGGACCCGGAATAGCTGGTGCAGCACTTCTTGCCTTTAGTCTCTCATTCGATGATTTTATTATTACTAATTTCAACTCGGGAACAGTTACGACTTTTCCTAAATTTGTTTATACCGCGGCGGCGCGTGGAATTCCAGCGCAGGCAAATGTAATTGGTTCTGCAATGTTCTTCCTCGCGCTGACAATCGTCATCATTGGACAGATAGTTAGTAACAAGCGTAAAATTTCGTAAATGGTTAACCACGGCAACATGTACGGGCCAAGTTTTACATTTCTTGGAATTCCACGATGTGATTTAGATGATCCAAGTACTTATGCCGATGCCGATGTCATAATTATTGGTGCGCCAATTGATTCTGGAACTTCACATAGATCGGGTGCAAAGTTTGGACCACAAGCAATTCGTGGTGGAGATTATTTGCCGCATGATGGTGAGCGCCGACATCTAGCACTTCGTGTTGATCCGCTACAGGCGTTAAAAGTTTATGACGCTGGCGATTTATTAATGCCGGGTGGCGATCTAATTAAGTCGCTAAAAGTCTTGGAAGAAGCCACTGAAAAGATTTCGCGCGCTGGAAAAATTGTCGTTGTCCTTGGGGGAGATCATTCAATTGCCTCTGCCGATGTTGCCGGAATTGCCAACCATCGCGGTCAAGGCAAAATATCAATGATTCACTTCGATGCCCATGCCGATACTGGTGAAGATCAATTCGGTGCTCTCATCGGACACGGCACGCCAATGCGTCGCTTAATTGAATCTGGTTCTGTGCGTGGAGATCGTTTCTTGCAGTTGGGGCTTCGTGGTTATTGGCCAGATGCCAAGACCCTTGATTGGATGCGCGATCAAGGAATGCGCTCTTATGAGATGACGGAAATACATCATCGTGGATTAACAACGGTCTTAGATGAATCTTTTGCAACGCTAACCGATGGATGCGATGGAGTATTTCTTTCAGTTGATATCGATGTAGTTGATCCCGGAATGGCGCCCGGCACCGGAACACCTGAACCGGGTGGAATGACAAGTCGCGAATTACTTGAAGCGGTGCGCAGAATTTGTTTGGAACTTCCAGTCGTCGGCATTGATATTGTCGAAGTTGCGCCAGCATTTGATAGCGCGGATATAACCGCCATTTTAGCTAACCGTGTCGTACTGGAAGCTTTATCGGCAATTGCTAAACGCCGCAGCGGTACTGCGTATTCACCAACCCAAAATCTGCTCGATCGTTAAATAATGAAGAGTTTAGTAATTCTCGGTTCAACCGGTTCTATCGGTGTACAAGCGTTAGAAATAGTGGACGCTAACCCGGGTCTTTTTAAAGTAGTTGCTATTACATCTGCGGGATCAAACCCCGATTTAGTTATAGCCCAAGCTAAGAAATTTGGAGTTTCGGTTGTTGGTGTGACTAAGAATTCTGATTTGATTAAAGCGGCGCTGCCTGGAGTAACGGTTATTGATGGCGCGCTGGCTTCAACAGAAATTGCAGCGATAACTTGCGATGTTGTATTAAATGCAATCACCGGCTCAATCGGTCTTGGACCAACACTGGCTGCCTTAAAAGTAGGCAATCAAGTAGCGCTAGCTAATAAAGAGTCATTGGTTGCAGGTGGCGACTTGGTGATGTCACTAGCTAAAGAAAACCAATTACTTCCAGTTGATTCTGAACATTCCGCCCTCTGGCAATGCTTAATGGGTGGTAAAAAATCGGAAGTCTCTAAACTAGTTTTAACGGCAAGCGGTGGACCATTTCGTGATCGAAGTGATCTAAGCGCCATTACTGTGCAGGAAGCGCTAAACCATCCAACTTGGACTATGGGACCAGTTGTGACAATAAATTCGGCAACGCTAATGAATAAAGGTTTAGAGATTATTGAAGCACATTATTTATTTGGTCTTCCGTATTCGCAGATAGAGGCGGTAGTTCATCCGCAGTCCATTGTTCATTCAATGGTCGCCTTCGTTGATGGTTCGACTATCGCCCAAGCATCGCCACCTAACATGAAGGGCCCAATTGCTTACGCACTTAATTTTCCAGATCGCTTAAAAGGTGCAACCACACCACTTGACTGGAGCCTCGCGCAGAATTGGACTTTTGCACCAATTGATAATGAGAGATTCCCAGCCGTTGAATTGGCACGACGTTGTGGTGATTTAGGGGGAGGGCTACCTGCAATCTTTAATGCAGCTAACGAAGTTTGTGTGGCAGCCTTTATTGAAGGAAAGATTCCATTTACTGCAATTATCGAGACTGTCGAGGAAGTTGTGCAATCTCTTGGCTCGAAGTCAGCCGGCTCACTTCGTGATTTAGCAGATGTCAGTGCGATCGAAGAAGATGCTCATGCGATTGCAAATCAACTTCTCATGAAAGTAGCCCGTTAATGCAACTCCTTGGAATTTTTGGATTTATCTTTGCGCTTCTATTTTCGGTGATGATTCACGAATTCGGGCATTACTTAACTGCTCGCAGATATGGCATGAAAGTCTCTGAATTCTTCCTGGGTTTTGGAAAACGTATCTGGTCACACCAACGTGGAGAAACTGAATTTGGGCTCAAGGCGATTCCTGCTGGTGGTTACTGCCGCATTGAGGGCATGACGCCAACCGATGTCATGCCAGAGGGCGAAGAATCTCGCGCCTTCTATCGCGCATCATCTGGTCGTAAATTAATTGTGCTTGGCGCAGGATCCTTCCTTCACTTTGTACTCGGATATATCTTGCTCTTTATTCTGCTCGCCGGAATCGGTATTAACCAAGTGCTGCCAGTCGTAGACTCAGTTGTTGCTAAAAGCGCCGCCGCCGAAGCAGGTTTTCAAAAAGGTGATGAAATCTTGGCGATCGATGGAAATCGTTCAACTGATTGGGAGTCACAACTCTCTAAAATCAGAGATTCATCTGGGCGTACTCTGACTTTTACAATTCTGCGTGGCGGAGTTGAGCAAGAAATTAAAGCGGCACCACGTATGACCAATATTGATGATGGATCTTCTAGATATGTTCTAGGAATCATTAATGAATTTGGTACCAAGCGCATCAGCCCGATTACTTCACTAGGAACTGCAGCCAAGCTTACTTGGCGCTTTACCTCGGCCTCAGTCACTTCTCTAGTACAACTTCCAACGAAAATTCCAGCACTTATAGGCCAAACTTTTGGTGGCGAAAAGCGAGATGAAAATGGTTTAGTTGGAGTAGTTGGTGTCGCACGTGTTTCTGGTCAGGCTGCCTCAAGCGGAAACCTTTCGACCTCAGAACGTCTTGGTACATTCATTTTGATTGTGGCCAGCCTAAATATATTTGTTGGACTCTTTAATTTACTTCCGCTGCTTCCACTAGATGGTGGACATATGGCGGTAGCGATTGCCGATGAAATTCGCGCTTTCATTGCACGTTTACGTGGTCGAGTACGCCCAGCGCCAATTAATGTACAAGTTCTTACTCCAGTGACAGCGGTGGTTTTTGTGATCCTTGCCGCACTGACCGTCTTGCTACTTATTGCAGATATTTTTAATCCAATTTCTCTCAATCTGTAGTGGTTAAATCGCCCTTCTCGCACTTATCAGGCAGAATACAGGCATGGTTGATTTAGGAATTCCCAGCGCACCTCCTGCCGCGTTACATCCACGTCGTAAAACTAACCAACTTATGGTTGGCAAAGTTGGAGTCGGTAGTGATTCACCAGTAAGCGTGCAATCAATGTGCACCACTCTTACCTCAGATGTAAATGCGACTTTGCAGCAAATCGCAGAGTTAACCGCCTCGGGTTGCCAGATAGTTCGCGTTGCAGTTCCTAGTCAAGATGATGCTGATGCTCTCGCGCAGATCGCAAAGAAATCGCAGATCCCAGTGATTGCAGATATTCACTTTCAACCAAAGTATATTTTCGCTGCCATTGATGCCGGTTGTGCGGCAGTTCGCGTTAACCCGGGAAACATTAAGCAATTCGATGACAAAGTTAAAGAAGTAGCGAAAGCTGCTGGAGATGCCGGTATCCCAATCCGTATCGGAGTAAATGCTGGCTCACTCGATCCACGCCTGCTCGCCAAGTACGGAAAGGCCACCCCCGAAGCGCTAGCCGAATCCGCACTCTGGGAAGCATCACTCTTTGAAGAACATGGTTTCTCAAATATAAAAATTTCAGTAAAACACCACGACCCCGTAACAATGGTTAAGGCTTATCGCTTATTGGCGGCTCAGTGTGCTTACCCACTTCACTTGGGTGTAACAGAGGCTGGTCCAGCTTTCCAAGCGACAATTAAATCTGCAACCGCCTTTGGAATTCTTCTTGCCGAAGGTATTGGCGACACAATTCGTGTATCAATGTCAGCGCCTCCGGTTGAAGAAGTTAAAGTCGGTATTTCAATTCTTGAGTCCTTGAATTTGCGCCAACGTAAATTGGAAATTGTTTCTTGTCCATCATGCGGTCGCGCACAAGTTGATGTTTATACCCTTGCTGAAAAAGTACAAGCTGGACTTGAAGGAATGACAGTTCCGTTGCGCGTTGCCGTAATGGGCTGTGTTGTAAATGGTCCGGGAGAAGCTCGCGAAGCAGATCTTGGCGTGGCATCAGGAAATGGCAAAGGTCAAATATTTGTTAAAGGTCAAGTGATTAAGACCGTTCCAGAGGCAATGATTGTTGAAACACTTATTGAAGAAGCGATGCGACTTGCAGAAGAAATGGAAGCCGCAGGAGTTTCTTCAGGCGAACCTTCCGTCACAGTCAAGTAATTACGCGATAAGGTTGCGCCCATGTTGCGCATGTCCACCTTATTTCTTCGTACTTTGCGCGATGACCCATCCGATGCCGAAGTCCCCAGCCATAAACTCTTAGTTCGCGCCGGATATGTTCGCCGGATCGCTGCCGGAATTTATTCTTGGCTACCACTTGGCGTAATCACACTTCGTAACGTTGAACGCGTGATTCGTGAAGAGATGGATAAATCTGGATTCCAAGAGGTTCATTTCCCAGCACTTTTGCCACGTGAGGCATATGAAGCCACAAATCGTTGGGAAGATTACGGGCCATCACTCTTTCGCCTGCAGGATCGAAAAGGTGGCGATTACTTACTAGGGCCAACTCACGAAGAAATGTTTACCTTGATGGTCAAGGGCGAATATTCATCTTATAAAGATTTACCACTAACTATTTATCAGATCCAAAATAAGTTCCGCGATGAAGCGCGCCCTCGTAGCGGAATTATCCGTGGTCGTGAGTTCGTAATGAAAGATTCTTACTCTTTTGATCTAACCGATGAAGGTCTTGATATTTCTTATCAAAAACATCGCGATGCCTACGTCAGTACTTTCGATCGACTCCACCTGAAATACAACATTGTAAAAGCGGTATCTGGCGCTATGGGTGGCTCAAAGTCTGAAGAATTTTTAGCACCTTGTGCAACCGGTGAAGATACCTATGTGCTCTGTCCGCAATGTGGCTTTGCTGCAAATGTAGAGGCAATGATCACAAAAGTCCCAGCCCAAGATGCCAGCGGGGTTGCCGCAATCGATGAGCTAGACACTCCAAATACACCAACCATTGATTCGCTAGTTGCTGTACTAAACGAAAAATTTGGTGGTGGCTATACAGCGGCTTTAACTTTAAAGAATGTGCTTTTGATGGCTGATAAAAAAGCCATTTCTGTTTTAGTTCCGGGCGATCGAGAAGTCGACCTTAAGCGTTTACAAGCCGGGTTACCTGGCGTTGAAGAATTACGCACCTTCGAAGATGCTGATTTTGCAAAGCATCCAGGATTGGTTAAGGGATATATCGGACCACAAGATGCTGAAAAATTTGGAATAACTCTCTACGCCGATCCACGTGTAGCACCGGGAACATCTTGGGTAACAGGTGCTAATAAAAAAGATCGGCATGCCCGCAATGTTGTAAATGGCCGCGACTTCACACCAGACGCCTACTTGGAAGCGGCCGAAATTCGCGAAGGAGATTCTTGCCCCGAGTGCGAAACAGCGGTGATTATTGATCGTGCAATTGAAATTGGTCATATATTCCAATTGGGTCGCAAGTATGCCCAAGCACTTGGATTAACTGTTCTTGATCAAAATGGAAAGTCACAAGTAGTCACCATGGGTTCATATGGAATTGGCGTATCGCGAGCCGTTGCAGCAATCGCTGAACAGAGCCACGACGAAATTGGTTTATCTTGGCCAGCAGAAATTGCGCCAGCCAAGGTGCATATTGTGGCTGCAGGAAAAGATGACGCTATCTTCGAAACTGCTGAAAAAATTGGGCAAGAGTTAGAAGCGCGTGGAATTTCCGTAATGCTCGATGATCGTCGTGGCGCAAGCCCCGGTGTTAAATTTAAGGATGCTGAACTAATTGGTAATCCCATAATCGTTGTTGTTGGGAAAGCGTTAGAAGAAGGCAAAGTTGAAGTTCGAGTTCGCAAGAGTGGCGATAAGCAAGAAGTCCCAGTTGCCAGCGCAGTTGATTCAATCGCGACCTTGCTCAGCACCATCAAATAACGTGCTGGAAAATCTTTCAACTCTAACTTTTATATTTCTATTTATCGCAATCTTTGCCGCTGGCTTCGTTGATTCAATCGCTGGTGGTGGCGGGTTGATCCAAAATCCTGCGCTGTTGATCGCATTCCCGCAGACTGAAACTATTCAGGTAGTTGGTACCAGCAAGACCGCTGCCTTCTTTGGAACAACTGCAGCGGCGCTGCGGTATCGAATGAATGCAGCAAATAACGGAAAATTAATTGCCGCCATCGCTAGCCCAGCCTTTATCGCCTCCGGAATTGGCTCTTACCTTGCTAGTTCCATCACAACTCAGCAACTTAAGTTAGCGGTCGTAGTTGCGCTCTTTGCAATTTTTTTCTACACCTTAAGTAAACCTGAACTAGGTAAAGTGGAAAAGATGCGTTACGCCAATCGGCGCCGTTTTCAGATTGCTATCTTCTGGGGATCGGTAATCGGCTTTTATGATGGATTAATCGGTCCCGGAACTGGCGCATTTTTAATGTTGCTCTTTGTGGGTGTTCTTGGTTTTGAATTTATCAATGCTTCCTTTATGGCAAAAGTTGTAAACGCTTCTACCAATTTGGCCTCAATTATCGTTATAGGTGTGGGCTCTTCCATTATGTGGAAGTTAGCCTTGATTTTGGCAGTAGCCAATGTTGCGGGCGGTCTTATTGGTTCAAGTGTTGCGATCTCTAAAGGATCAGGCTTTATCCGCAAGTTCTATCTAGGTGTAACTTTTATAATGATTCTGCGAGTTACTTACGACCTGATTTCGCACTGGAGTTAATCACTGGTAAATTAGGGGATGTAAGAAAAACTTAATAACAATTAAATATTTAAGGAGCAAGAAGTGTCGCTTACTCAAGCCATAACCGATCTAGTTTCACCAGCTGTTACAGAGGCTGGGTTTTTTCTAGAAGAAGTCCAAATCGCATCCCCCGGCAATCACCGAATTATTACTTGTGTTGTCGATGGTCTTACCCCGCTAAATATGGATCAGGTAACCGTTGCCTCACGGTTGATTTCAGAGCTATTAGATACTGCAATAATTTTAGATGAGACACCTTTTACTTTAGAAGTTACGTCACCCGGTGTAGATCGTCCGCTGACCGAGACGCGTCATTGGACCAAGAATTTAACTCGATTAATTAAAGTGACTTTAGGTGATGGCACCGAGACCATTGGTCGCCTTACGCAATTTGATGAAACTCAGGCGACGCTAGTTGAAAATATCAAAGGGCGAATTAAAACCCACACCATCAATTTTGCTGATATTAAACGCGCCGTTGTTGAGATCGAATTTAATCGCAAGGATGAAGTCGTTGAATAAGGGACAAGTTGATGTCGCTGCTTTGATTGCGCTAGCAACCCATAAGCAGATTCCACTAGAAGTTTTAATTACTGAAATCGAAGCAGGTGTATTAACTGCTTATTACGAAACTGATGCTGCCAAGCGACAGGCACGCGCCAGCATCGATCGCGAAACTGGTGAAATACGTATTTTGGTACCAACTTTTAATGAGTTGGGGGAGCGCATAAGTGAAGATCAGGATGAGCCTGAAGGTTTTGCGCGCACTGCCACATCCACGGTTCGTCAAGTAATTAAGTTAAAGATGCGTGCCACTAATGATGCGGAAATCGTTGGTGAATTTAGCGCTTCTGTTGGCGATGTGATTTCTGGAATAGTCCAGCAAGGTCGCGATCCAAAGATGATTAATGTTAATTTAGGAAAAGTTGAAGGTCGTATTCCTCCGCAAGAACAGGTTCCGGGTGAAGTTTATAAACACGGAGATCGCATTAAGTGTTTCGTGGTTGAAGTAAAGCAAGGGCTGAAAGGTCCAGAGATTATGCTTTCGCGCAGCCACCCCGCACTTGTTAAGCAACTTTTCGCACTAGAAGTTCCAGAAATTAATGATCGCATTGTTGAAATTATGGAGGTTGCACGCGAGGCGGGACATCGTACAAAAATTGCGGTTCGCTCACATCGTGCTGGAGTTTCATCTAAGGGATCTTTAATTGGCCCAATGGGTGCACGCTCTCGTGCAGTGACGGATGAGTTGCATGGCGAAAAGATTGACATTGTTGATTGGTCAGAAGATCCAGCAGTATTTGTGGCTAACGCACTTGCACCCGCGAAAGTTGCGAAGGTAGAAATTGTGGATCTTGCTACTCGCTCTGCCAAAGTTACGGTTCCTGATTATCAACTTTCACTTGCAATTGGTAAAGATGGACAGAATGCGCGCCTTGCCGCTCGCTTGACTGGTTGGCGAATTGATATCCATCCAGACACCCCATCACCCGCATAATTACGCAGCCATTTAGGTGATTTCAGGCGTGCTCGGCTATCCTTGGGACTTGTTGAACACGAATGAAGTGGCGTAAATGCGATTGAGTATCACACCGATACGAACTTGCATTGTTTGCCGCAAGACTGAAAGTTCAACAGATCTACTGCGAGTAAATCTGCGCGATGGGGTAGTAACTCCAGTGCATGGGCGTAAAACTTTCGGTAGAGGGGCGTGGCTACACATCTCGTGTGGTTACACCGCTATAGAACGGAAAGCGTTTAAGTGGGCCTTCAAGCTCGAGCAAGCGCCGGATGTTTCAAAATTTAAAACGTTCCTTGATGAGCGTTTACAAGAAATGGATGCGAAAGATATGAAACTTAAATGAGCTCGTTCAGATTATGAGGTCGTACAACTAAGGCTCGCATCCCTAGATAAATATCTAGAATAAAGATTGCGGGCCAAGACAGGAGAAACGTGTCAAAGGTCCGCGTACATGAGTTGGCAAAACAACTCGGTATGGAGAGCAAGGTTGTTCTTGCCAAACTCCAAGAAATGGGCGAATTCGTTCGTTCAGCATCATCGACAGTAGAAGCGCCAGTTGTGCGCAAGCTCATCGAAATGTATCCCGATGCAAAACCGGTTGAAGAGAAGAAGCCAGTTAAGAAAGCAGCAGTTAAAAAGAGCGCTGCCAAAAAAGGCGTAGAAGTTGATCCAGCGCTCGCCGCTGAACTCGCCGCTGAACTTGGCGTTGATTTAGAAGCGCTACGAGCATCGCGACTTGAAGCAGCTGCCGCAGCACCTGCAGTCACATCAGTTGCGCCAAGCGATGGCGATAACACTGCAGTACCCGAAATTAAATCGACGGCACCTCGTCCCGGAAATAATCCATTCTCAACTGGTGGCGTAGTTCCACGTCCACCACGTCCCGGAAATAATCCATTCTCAACTGGTGGCGCAGTTCCGCGTCCACCTCAACGACCAATTGGTGCACCAGGTGCGCGTGGCGGAATGTCTGGTCCACGACCAGGTTCAGTTCGTCCCGGATTTGCGGCGCGACCAAATACACCACGTCCTGCCGGAACAGGTGGTCCAGGAAATTACCCACCACGTACTGGCGCACCATCTTCTTCAAGTCCATATCGTTCAACTGGTGCACCTTCAACTGGTGCACCATCAACTGGCGGACCACAACGTCCGGGCGGCGGTCCTAATCGCGGTCCCGGTCGTGGCGGCGCAGCGGGTGCATTTGGAAAAAATGCGAGTAAGAGCAGCAAGCGCAAACCTAAATCAAGAAAAGCGTTGCGCGATGAATTCGACAATATGCAAGCGCCACAACTTGGTGGCGCTGTTATCCCGCACGGCGATGGAAAAACTCCAATTCGTATGCGCCGCGGTTCAACACTTGCAGATTTCGCAGAAAAGATTGGTGCCGATGCTGCAGCACTTGTTGCAGCGCTCTTTCACTTAGGTGAAATGGTCACCGCTACACAATCAGTTGATGCTGATACTTTCGAAATTCTTGGTGCCCAACTTGGTTATGAAATCCAAATTGTTAGCCCTGAAGATGAAGATCGTGAACTGCTTCAAGATTTCGATATCGACTTGGCGCAAGAACTTGCCGATGTTGATGCTGATTTATTAGTTGCTCGCCCACCAGTTGTTACCGTTATGGGTCACGTTGACCACGGTAAAACTAGTTTGCTCGATGCCATCCGTAAATCTGAAGTCCTGCAGACAGAAGCTGGCGGCATTACTCAGCACATTGGTGCCTACCAAATTCATCATGATCATGATGGCCTAAATCGCGCAATTACCTTTATCGATACACCGGGTCACGAAGCATTTACCGCTATGCGTGCACGTGGTGCCAGGGTAACTGATATCGCAGTTCTGGTTGTTGCCGCTGATGATGGAATCATGCCGCAGACAATCGAAGCGCTAAATCACGCGCAGGCTGCAAATGTTCCAATTGTTGTGGCAGTTAACAAAGTTGATAAAGAAGGCGCCAACCCAGATAAGGTCCGCCAACAATTAACTGAGTACAACTTGATCGCAGAAGAGTACGGTGGAGAGACAATCTTCGTAAACGTTTCTGCTAAATCTGGTCTCGGTGTTTCCGAACTTATCGATTCCATTCTTCTTACTGCGGATGCAGCAATCGACCTTCGCGCAATAGCTGAAGATGATGCTCGTGGTGTTGCTATTGAAGCGCACCTTGATCGTGGTCGTGGTCCAGTTGCAACAGTGCTGGTACAGCGCGGAACTCTAAGAATTGGTGATTCAATTGTTGCTGGTGGTTCATTCGGTCGCGTTCGTGCGATGCTTGATGAGGATGGCAATAACGTTGAAACTGCTGGACCATCACGTCCAGTTCAAGTTCTTGGTTTCACATCAGTGCCTAACGCTGGAGATACCTTCTTAGTTGCTGACGAAGACCGTACTGCGCGCCAGATTGCTGAAAAGCGTCAAGCAGCAGAGCGCAATGCGCAATTAGCGAAAGCTCGCAAGAAGGTTTCACTCGAAGACTTCATGGAACAGTCCAAAATATCTACTCTTAATCTCATTCTTAAGGGCGACGTTTCTGGTTCTGTGGAAGCTTTGGAAGATGCACTTATGCAACTCGATGTTGGCGCAGAAGTTGACCTTCGCGTTATTCACCGTGGAGTTGGTGCGATCACTAAATCTGATATCACTTTGGCATCGGCATCAACTGCCGTGGTTATTGGCTTTAATGTTAAGCCCGAACCACAAACCGCAATTTATGCTGATCAAGAAGGCGTAGAAGTTCGTTTCTACTCAGTTATCTATAACGCAATTGAAGAGATTGAACTTTCTCTTAAGGGCTTGCTCAAGCCAATTTACGAGGAAGTTATCCTCGGAAACGCCGAAGTCCGTGAGATCTTCAAATCTTCTAAGGCTGGAAACATTGCTGGTTCTATCGTTCGCGATGGTTCGATTAAGCGAAATGCCAAAGCCCGCATCATGCGTGGAAATGACATCATCACTGATGACCTCACAATTGATTCGCTCAAGCGCTTCAAGGACGATGCCACCGAAGTTAAAGAAGGCTTCGAGTGCGGTATTGGACTTGGCAATATGAAAGATCTGCAAATCGGAGACACCATTCAGGTCTTTGAGATGCGCGAGAAGAAGCGCGCATAAATGGCTCAATCACATCGCACCCAGAAAGTTGCTGACCGCATCAAAGTGATAGTGGCGCAGTTGCTCGAGACAAAGATTAAAGATCCGCGTCTTGGCTTCGTCACTGTCACCGATGCGCGAGTCACTGGAGATTTACAGAACGCATCTATCTTCTACACCGTACTTGGTGATGAAGAACAACGCGCTGCCACTGCAGCTGCGCTGGAAAGTGCCAAAGGAGTAATCCGCAGCGCCGTAGGACGCGATTTACAAACTCGAATAACTCCATCAATTGAGTTCTTCGAAGATGGTCTTCCAGAATCTGCAAAGGCGCTTGATTCACTACTAGATAAAGTACACGCGCTAGATGCTGAAGTCGCACAATTACGTAAGAACGCCACATATGCAGGGGGAGAAGATGCATATAAAACTCCCAAAATAATTCCAGATTAAATTGATGGAAGACTAAATAGATGGCAGATGGCTTTCTCGTTGTAGATAAAGCACCAGGTATGACTAGCCATGATGTTGTGGCAGTTGCACGCAAAGCGCTGGGTACCCGCAAAGTTGGCCACGCTGGAACTCTTGATCCAATGGCGACCGGTGTTTTAGTGCTTGGTTTCGGAAACGGAACTCGGCTACTGCAATACATAACTGATGGTGATAAGTCATACACCGCAACCGTTGTGCTGGGTGCATCCACTGTTACCGATGATCGCGAAGGCGAAATACTGAAAGAATCCGATGCCGCTCACATCACAGATAAAGAAATTAATAATGGCTTAGCAACTATGGTTGGCGAAATTGCGCAGCGACCTAGTTTGGTATCAGCAGTTAAAGTCGGGGGAGAGCGCGCTTATGATCGAGTTCGCGCCGGTGAAGTTTTTGAATTAGCGGCGCGCACAATCACTATTTCATCACTTGAAGTTTCAGATATCCGACGAGTTGGCTCACGTATTGAAGTTGATATAAATGTGACTTGTTCTGCCGGAACATTTATCCGAGCAATTGCTCGCGATCTTGGAAATATGTTGGCAGTTGGTGGACATCTTTCGGCGCTGCGCAGAACCAGAGTTGCGGGATTTGATTTAGAACAAGCGATTTCTTTTGAGGCTCTCAAAGAACAAAAATTCACCCCGCTTGGTTTATCTGATGTGGCGCGTAAGACATTTATAGTTCGCGAATTAGCGCTAGATGAGGTCCAAGAACTCTCATTTGGTCGCCCCTTATCGGTCAATCCAAGTGAATTAATCTTCGCGGCGATGGCCCCAGATGATCGACTGATTGCTCTTTTAAAAAATGAAGCCAATAAGGCGAAACCAATCGCTGTATTTGCGGCAGCCAATTAATTGGAGATAATTAGCAAATGAGCACAGGGAGCGTCGTAGTCATCGGCGTATTTGATGGAGTACATAAAGGCCATCAACTCTTGCTCAACCGTGCCAAAGAAATCTCTAATGGACGAATCATTATTGCTCTGACCTTTGATCCACATCCGATGCAGATTCTTGCTCCAGAGCGCGCTCCAACAATGTTGACCACGCTATCTGACCGAGTTGAGTTATTGAAAATTCATAACGCTGACCAAGTTGCAGTATTGAAATTTAATGAGAAATTTGCAGCGATGTCACCAAGTAATTTTGTAAAAGATATTTTGGTTGAGCAACTCAAGGCTTCGACTGTGATCGTTGGAAAGAACTTTACTTATGGCCACAAGGCGGCCGGAACTGTTGATTCACTTGTCGCCGATGGCGCGACATTTAATTTCACGGTAGACATTCAGGACCTCGAGGATGCAGATGACCAAGTTATTTCATCATCACGAATTAGAAAATTAATTTTGGAAGGACAAGTAGAGACCGCTCGGACTTTACTGACCCGTCCACATCGCCTCGATGGTGTAGTCGTTCACGGTGAAAAACGTGGTCGAGAAATTGGTTACCCGACTGCAAATTTAGGGAATATCCAAGGACAGACAATTCCGAATGATGGTGTTTACGCCGGTTGGTTAACTGTTGGAATAAATCATTGGCCTGCTGCAATTTCAATCGGTACTAATCCAACTTTTGAAGGCGATCGTGGACGACAAGTTGAGGCATACGCCATCGATCAAATTGGCCTAGAACTCTATGATCAAAGTGCATCGATTGAATTTGGGTGGCGTCTGCGCGATACCTTGAAATTTGATGGGCTAGATCCACTATTGATTCAGATGAAGCTAGATTGCGATCAAGCGCGGGCCTTAACCGAGCAGTAAACGCTCGATTTCCTTTATCCACAGCCTCGCTGGTAACCTACGCCTGTCCAACGATAAAAGTGAGTGGCCGTGTATCAAACCGGTCACCGTCGCAGGCGGTAACTAAGAGGAGTTGCAGAAATGGCGTTAACACCAGAAGTAAAGAAAGAAATCATCGCAAAGTACGGCTCATCACCTACCGACACCGGCAGCCCAGAAGCACAAGTTGCTCTGCTTTCACGTCGTATTGAAGACATCACTACACACTTGAAGACAAACCCACACGATCATCACAACCGTCGCGGACTGTTGTTGCTCGTAGGTCAACGTCGTCGCAAGCTTCAGTACTTATCTAAGACAGATATCAATCGCTATCGTGCGATTATCGAAAAGCTCGGTATTCGCCGCTAATTAATTACCCGCCAGGAAAGTCTGTTTTTCATCTTTTAGATGGCAGCAATGGTCCTCGGTAGTGGTTTCCGTAAGTAATTTCATTTCATAAAAATTCGCTTACGTGAACTTCGATCGACGATTCATTTCTCAGTTTCTTTAAGAAAAAACTCATACCAACCTGGACGGGTACTTTGAGTAAAAGGAGGACCCATGGAGGGTCAAGAAGTTCAGTCAGCAGTTGCAGTTATCGATAACGGCAAATTCGGAAAGCGCGAAATTCGCTTTGAAACAGGACGCCTAGCGCGTCAAGCAGCAGGAGCAGCAGCAGTATTTCTAGATGATCAGACAATGATTTTCTCAGCAACAACTGCATCTAAAACTCCAAAAGATCAATTCGATTTCTTTCCTTTAACAGTTGATGTTGAAGAGAAGATGTACGCAGTTGGTCGTATCCCAGGATCATTCTTCCGTCGTGAAGGTCGTCCATCAGAAGATGCGATTCTTACTTGTCGTTTAATTGATCGTCCGTTGCGTCCATCATTTATTAAGGGACTTCGTAACGAAGTACAGATCGTTGTTACCGTTATGGCACTTGATCCAGATCATATGTATGACGTAATTGCGATTAACGCAGCATCAATGTCAACGCAGCTTGCGGGACTTCCATTCTCTGGTCCAATTGGTGGCGTTCGCGTTGCACTAATTAATGGTCAGTGGATTGCATTCCCAAATCACTCACAGGTTGCGGATGCGGTCTTTGACATGGTTGTTGCCGGACGCATCTCTGATGATGGCGATGTTGCAATCATGATGGTTGAAGCAGAAGCAACATCAAAGACAATTGAGTTAATCAAGGCTGGGCAACCAACTCCTAACGAAGAAGTTGTGGCACAGGGACTTGATGCGGCTAAGCCATTTATTAAGATTCTTTGTGAGGCACAGAGCAAGCTTGCAAAAGTTGCTGCAAAGCCAACTGCAGAATTTCCAGTCTTCTTGGATTACCAAGTAGACGCGTTCGATGCTGTTGAAAAAGCAGCAGGTGCTGATCTAGCCAAAGCGATGACTATTGCTGGAAAGCAAGATCGCGAAACAAAGATTGATGAACTATCTGCTGCAACAAAGGCATCTCTTGCCGCTGCCTTTGAGGGCCGCGAAAAAGAAGTTTCTGCAGCATTTCGCTCATTGACAAAGAAGCTAGTTCGCCAGCGTGTACTACGAGATAAAATTCGTATCGATGGCCGTGGACTGCGCGATATTCGCGCACTCTCTGCTGAAGTAGAAGTAATTCCACGCGTTCACGGTTCAGCAATTTTCGAACGTGGAGAGACACAGATTCTTGGAGTTACAACTCTTAATATGCTTAAGATGGAACAGCAGTTAGATACGCTAAATCCAGAAAATCATAAGCGCTATATGCACAACTACAACTTCCCACCATATTCAACTGGTGAAACCGGTCGCGTTGGAACACCAAAACGTCGCGAAATTGGACACGGTGCTCTCGCAGAGCGCGCTCTTGTTCCAGTTCTACCAACCCGTGAAGAATTCCCTTACGCAATCCGTCAGGTTTCTGAAGCGCTAGGTTCAAATGGTTCAACATCAATGGGTTCTGTTTGTGCCTCAACACTTTCAATGCTTAATGCTGGCGTGCCTCTTAAGGCTCCAGTTGCAGGTATTGCAATGGGTCTTATCTCAGACACAGTTGATGGCAAAGTTGAGTACGTTGCCTTGACCGATATCTTGGGTGCAGAAGATGCATTCGGAGATATGGACTTTAAAGTTGCTGGAACAAAAGATTTCGTTACAGCACTTCAACTTGATACCAAGTTAGATGGAATTCCAGCATCAGTTCTAGCGGGCGCACTTCTTCAAGCGAAGGAAGCTCGTTTAGCAATTCTTGATGTTATGAATGAAGCGATCGATACTCCTGATGAGATGAGTCCATTTGCGCCTCGTATTATCTCGGTAAAGATTCCAGTAGATCAGATCGGTGCGGTAATTGGGCCTAAGGGCAAGATTATTAATCAGATCCAAGATGAAACTGGCGCTGATATTTCAATCGAAGATGATGGAACTATTTATATCGGTGCAACCGATGGCCCTTCAGCAGAAGCTGCTCGCGCCCAAATTAATGCGATTGCAAATCCACAAATGCCAGAAGTTGGAGAGCGCTACCTCGGTACCGTTGTAAAACTTGCAGCATTTGGTGCTTTCATCTCATTGATGCCGGGCAAAGATGGACTACTTCACGTTTCTCAGATTCGCAAGATGCATGGCGGAAAGCGAATTGAAAACCTTGAAGAAGTCATGAAGGTTGGCGACAAGATTCAAGTTGAGATCGGCGAGATCGATCCAAAGGGCAAGCTCTCACTTGTTCCTGTACTCGAAGATGGAACTACACCGAGCGCAGAATAAGTAGAAAAATGTCAGTACGTCGCACAGTTTTACCTAGCGGTCTGCGCATCGTCACGGAAGAAGTTCCGTCGGTGCGCAGCGCCGCAATTGGTATCTGGGTAAATGTTGGTTCACGTGATGAAACCCCGGCCGTTGTTGGGGCTTCTCACTTTCTAGAACATTTACTTTTTAAAGGAACTCCTAGTCGTACTGCACTCGAAATTTCTTCTGCCATCGAAGCGGTTGGTGGAGATATGAATGCTTTCACCAGCAAGGAATACACCTGTTTCTATGCGCGGGTAATTGATACTGATTTACCAATGGCCATTGATGTGGTCTCAGATTTAATTACTTCTTCAATCGTTACCGCACTTGATGTGGATGCTGAACGTAAAGTTGTCCTCGAAGAAATCGCAATGCGTGATGACGATCCCAGCGATTTAGTTCATGATTTATACGCTGAAACATATTATGGAGATACACAACTCGGTCGTCCTATTTTAGGAACTATTCAGTCAATAAATGACATGACCCGTAACTCGGTATTTAATTACTACAAGAAGAAATATCTTCCTCAGGATCTAGTTGTCGCAGTTGCTGGAAATATTAAGCATAAGCGTGTAGTAGCAATGGTCGAAGAAGCGCTTTCTCGCGATAACTTCCTTGATGTAAAAGGTGCGCCACAAATTCGTCCCAACACTCCTGTAAAAACTAAGCCGATGCAGAGCGTTGGTTTACTTACTCGTAAGACTGAGCAAGCACATATGTTTTATGGAATGGAAGGCGTCGCGCGAAGTGATCAACGCCGCTTTTCCATGGGAGTACTCGCATCAGCACTTGGTGGTGGAATGTCATCACGTTTATTCCAAGAGATTCGCGAAAAACGCGGTCTTGCCTATTCCGTTTATGCATACGCCCAGCAATTTGCTGGCTCTGGTCAGATCGGTTTTTATGCGGGTTGCAATCCCACTAAGGCAATTGAAGTGGTTGAAATTATTCGTGAAGTATTGGCCGATGTCGCTAATAATGGAATGAGCCATGAAGAAATTGAACGAGCTAAAGGGGCAGTCCGTGGCTCTTTAGTTTTGAGCCAAGAAGATACTGGCTCGCGAATGAGCCGAATCGGCAAGAATGAAATCGTTTATGGCCAAGTTATGGGATTTGATGACATTCTTAAGGAGATTTCCAAAGTAAACGTCTCTGATGTTCGCCAAGTTGCTAGCGAGTTTCTAACTAAATCACCTACCCTTGCTTTGGTAGGACCATTTAAAAACGAAGCAAAATTTGAGAAGGTGCTGAACTCATGATTAAAGTCGGAGTCATAGGTGCACGTGGGCGCATGGGCGCTGAAGTGGTCAAAGCGGTAAATGAAGCGACAGATATGGAATTAGTTGCAGCACTTGATATCGGCGATTCACTTGATTCTTTAATTTCAAGCCAGACACAGGTAGTTGTTGATTTCACAACTCCAGTCTCAGTTATGGCTAATCTCGAATTTTTAATTCAAGCAAAAATATCTTCAGTAGTCGGCACGACTGGATTTGATGACGCGCGCTTGGCTCGGTTGAAAAAGTTAATCGCTGAGAATCCAACGGTTGGCGTTTTGATTGCACCTAACTTTGCAATTGGCGCAGTCTTAATGATGGAGTTTGCTGAAAAGGCAGCGCAATATTTTGAATCTGTAGAAATTATTGAATTACATCATCCAGATAAAGTTGATGCACCTTCTGGAACGGCAGTTCGAACTGCAGAATTGATTTCCAAAGCCCGCAAAGTAGCAGGATTACCAGCGGCTCCTGATGCAACAAAAGATTCTCTAGATGGAGCACGTGGCGCAAGCGTTGGCGATGTTCCAATTCATTCTGTTCGTGCCCGTGGATTAGTTGCTCATCAAGAAGTTTTATTCGGGGGGTTGGGTGAAACTCTTACGATTCGCCACGATTCTCTAGACCGCGCTGGATTTATGCCCGGTGTATTATTAGGAGTGCGCAAAATTATTTCGAATCCAGGGCTGACTATCGGCCTTGAGAAATTTATGTAAGGAGTAAAAAAATGGCTAAAGCAGATATCACTATGTATGGAGCCGATTGGTGCGGAGATTGTCGCCGCTCAAAGCGCTTATTTGAAGAACTCGATATTCAAGTCAATCACATCGATGTAGAGGCAGACCTAACTGCTGCCGATAAAGTAATCGAAATCAATGGTGGTGCAAAATCAATTCCAGTTATCGTTTTCTCAGACGGAACGCACTTAACTGAGCCTTCGGATATTGATCTCACTGCTAAATTAAAAGCGCTCTCAATAATCTAACCGATATGAAATAGAGTGGCTGAAGTAGCGGCTGCAGAAATTACAACAATCGGAAATGGCGCTTTCAACAAAAGCGCGATAACCGCCACACCAACTCCAGCCAAGCGCTGATCCGCAATTAAACGTGATTCTTGCGTGAAAGTTTGCACTGCTACCAGTGCGCTAAGAAGTGCGATAGGTATGAGCGCACTTATTTTTATAATTCGTGGATGGGCCAACCATTTACTTGGAATGCTATAGCCTAAATATTTAAGGACGAAGGCAATAAAACTGGTTCCGATAACGGCTAACCAAAATGGATCAATTGAATTTATTTCCATAAATTGGCTCGCAATCCGAAGAGAACTGCCAACACTGATGTCGCAATTATTGGAAAGCCCGGAACGAAATAAGGTGTCATCAGCAGCGCAAGAGATCCCGCCGCAATCACAAGCAGTCGATCTAATTTAGAATTTAAGCGTGGCCAGAGCAGACCTAAAAATGCCGCCGGCACCGCTGCATCCAAGCCCCATGCCGATGGATTTCCTAAAGCCTGTGCACCGTAGGCGCCCGCCAGAGTAAACAAATTCCAGAAAATAAATACACCAACGCCAGTTAACCAAAATCCTTGACGCATTGCCTTTAAGCCAAGTTTCTCTTGGGAGAGTGAGACGCCGAGGGACTCATCGATAGTGATTTGTGCGGCAACGACTTTACGAAAACCTTTAACCTTTAAGACCGGCGTCATTCGAATTCCGTATAAAGTATTTCTGAGGCCTAATAATGAAGCCGCCACGATTCCATTTATTGGCGTTCCTCCAGCACCAAGCACGCCGATAACTGCAAATTGTGAGGCTCCGGTAAAGGTCAGCAGAGAAAGGAAGCAAGTCTGAAGAACGCTAAATCCGGCTGCGACTGAGGCGGCACCAAAAGCGATTCCGTAGGCTCCAACAGTGAGTGAAACACTGAAAGATTGCGCAGCGGTGGTGCGGTTCACTCTAGACACGGGTGCATTCTGCCCTAGAAATCCTGAGCGAGATAGCGCCGCGAATATAGGGTGACGCCCATGAGCCAAGAGATAATTTTCCGTGATGATGTCACCGTCGAACTCGTAAAATCAAGTGCGAGCGATGCCGATGTTATCTGGGCTGCCCGTGTATCAACTGCTGGCGAACAGTCACTCGATGAAATAGGTGAGGACCCTGCTCGTTCTGCTGGGCTAATTAATTATCTTGCTCGAGAGCGTCACGGATCACCATTTGAGCACACATCAATGACTTTTTTTGTCAGCGCACCAATATTTGTATTCCGTGAATTCATGCGCCACCGTATGGCTTCATACAATGAAGAATCAGGTCGCTATCGCGAATTAAATCCAGTTTTCTATATTCCTTCAAAAGAGCGGAAGTTAGTCCAGATTGGAAAGACTGGTGCTTATACATTTGTAGATGGAACTCAAGAACAATTTGATATCTCAATTAAAGCGATGAAAGAAGCATATGTAATTGCCTATGAAAGTTATGTAAAAATGCTGGAAGCCGGAGTTGCTCGCGAAGTCGCTCGAGTAGTTCTACCAGTTGCAACTTATTCATCAATGTATGTGACTATGAATGCGCGCGCACTTATGAATTTTCTCTCACTTCGCACCGCACGTGAAGGATCACATTTTCCTAGCTACCCACAACGCGAAATAGAGATGGTTGCTGAAAAAATGGAGGCCGAATTCGCAAAATTAATGCCTCTTACATACGGTGCCTTCGAAAAATCTGGACGGATCGCGCCGTAAAACGGTAGGTTTCACCCATGGCAATTCAAGCACCATTCGGTCGCATGCTCACCGCAATGGTGACCCCTTTTGATAAAGAAGGAAATATTGATTGGCCCGGCGTCGAAAGACTTGCGGCACATCTAGTTGCCTCAGGTCATGACGGAATTGCAGTTAACGGAACAACTGGTGAGGCGCCAACTACTAAGTCCTCAGAAAAAGAAGAAATAATTAAAGTTGTAAAAAGCGTTGTTGGGCCGAATATATTTGTGCTCTCTGGTGCAGGCGATAACGAAACTGAATATTCAATTAATCAAGCAAAGCGCACTGAACAAGCGGGTGCCGATGGTTTGTTAATCGTCACTCCGTATTACAACAAGCCTCCACAAGCCGGGGTAGTAGCGCACTTTAAAGCAATTGCCAGCGCTACAGATCTACCGGTGATGATGTATGACATCCCAGGACGTTGCGGCATTGAAATAGAGTCAGACACAATCGTTGAACTTTATGAACACCCACAGATTGTTGCTCTTAAAGATGCTAAAGGTAATGTGGCATCAACTTCTTGGGTAATTAAGCGTTGTGGAATTCCAGTTTATTCTGGTGATGACATTCTTAACTTGCCGCTTCTTTCAGTTGGCGCAGTCGGAATGGTTTCAGTTTGCGGACATACAGTCGGCGCGGATTTAAAGGAAATGCTTGATGCTTGGTTTGCTGGAAATGCGGCTCGTGCTTTAGAGATTCACCAAAAGTTACTTCCAGTTTTCACTGGCACATTCCGAACACAGGGAGCAATTCTTACCAAAGCCGCCCTGACCTTGATGGGCCTTCCAGGCGGACACACTCGCTTACCTCTAGTTGATGCAACTGCCGATCAGATCGCGCAATTGCGCCAAGATCTAATCGCAGGTGGCGTTTCTTTATAGTTCATCATTTAGCTAAATGACACATCCACATCCGGGACTTGGTACGCCCAGCAAATTAGTTGCGGGTGGCTTACGAATTGTCGCACTTGGCGGTCTCGCCGAAATCGGTCGCAATATGACCGTCTTTGAAACTAATGGCAAATTATTAATTGTTGACTGTGGTGTTCTATTTCCGGAAGAGAATCAGCCAGGTATTGATTTAATTTTGCCTGATTTTAGTTACATTAGAGATCGCCTAGATGATGTTGTTGGTTTGGTGCTTACTCACGGCCATGAGGATCACATTGGAGCGACTCCATATTTACTCCGTGAACGTGGTGATATCGCACTTTATGGTTCAGCCTTAACGCTGGCACTAGTTGGGGCAAAGTTAAAAGAACGTCGCATTACGCCCCTTACTCGCGAAGTACGCGAAGGCGATATCGAAGATATCGGACCATTCGAAGTCGAATTCGTTGCGGTCAACCATTCGATTCCTGATGCACTAGCTGTTGTGATTCGTACAAAAGCTGGAACAATTTTGCATACTGGCGATTTTAAAATGGATCAGTTACCACTTGATGGACGAATTACCGATCTTCGTACCTTTGCTCGCTTGGGTGAAGAAGGTGTTGACTTGTTCTTAGTTGATTCTACAAATGCAGATATCCCAGGATTTACTCCAGCCGAACGCGAGATTATGCCAGCGCTAAATCGCGTAATTGCCGCTACCAAGAAGCGCGTCATCGTCGCCTCATTCTCTTCACACGTTCATAGAGTGCAGCAAGTAATTGATACTGCAGTGCTACATAATCGAAAAGTAGTATTTATTGGACGTTCCATGGTTCGTAATATGAAGATCGCCGAAGATATGGGATATCTGAAAGTCCCAGCTGGAATAGTTATTGATGCAAAAGATTTAGATAGTTATGACGATCGCGTGGTATTAATTTGCACTGGTTCGCAAGGTGAACCAATGGCAGCTCTTTCTCGGATGGCCAATGGCGATCACCAGATTCGTGTGGGCGAAGGCGACACCGTAATTCTCGCCTCTTCACTTATTCCGGGTAACGAAAACTCAGTCTTTAGAGTAATCAACGAGTTAACTAGATTTGGTGCCAAAGTTGTTCACAAAGCCAATGCCATGGTTCACGTCTCTGGACATGCGGCGGCGGGGGAGTTGTTGTACTGCTACAACATCGTAAAACCAAAGTATGCACTTCCAGTACACGGTGAATGGCGCCATCTCAAGGCGAACGCGGAACTGGCAATTCAATCTGGAGTACCTCGTGAGAATACTTTCATAATTGAAAATGGAATTGTTATAGATCTAATTGATCACGTTGCAGAAGTCGTTGGCTCAGTTCCTTGTGGTTATGTTTATGTTGATGGACAAAGCATTGGCGATATCACTGAATCTTCACTAAAAGATCGTCGTATCTTGGGTGAAGAAGGATTCATTTCAGTAGTAGTTGTCATCGAATCACAGAGTGGAAAAATTATTGCAGGTCCAGATATTCATGCACGCGGATTTAATGAAGATGAAGCGCTATTTGATGAAGTAAAAGGCCAAATAGAAAAAGCTCTAGAACGAGCAGTATCTGAGGGAATAAATGGAACTGCGCAACTCTCACAAGTTGTTCGTCGAACTATTGGAAGTTGGGTAGGTGGAAAACACCGCCGCCGTCCAATGATTGTTCCCGTAGTTATTGAGGTCTGACCGCTAAGATTTAAGGTGTGGCGAAGAAAAAACGCGCATCAACTGCGAAATCTCGAGGATCTAAGAAGACCTTCTTCTCGGTTTTAGCCAGCGCTTTTTCTGGACTTTGGCGATTTATTGCCAGAACGCTGGGCTCTACCGTGAGATTTTTAGCGCGCGGTGCTCGAGATCTAGATCCTGCACACCAACGTGATGGTTTAGCTTTTCTTCTAGTCATTCTCTCATTAGCAGCCTTCGCTGGAACTTGGTTTGCAGCAGATAATTTTGTGGGTCGCAATCTCTACGCTGTGATTTATGGAGGACTAGGGCGAATTGGATTCTTTGCCCCGCTAGTTGCGCTTTATTTTGCAGTGCGACTATTCCGCGTTCCAGATGATAAAAAAGCAACTTCCCGAATCATCATTGGAATTGTCACAATTGTTTTTAGCGCATCAGGGCTAGCCCATTTATTAAACGGTTCTCTTGGGCTCGCTAATCCAACAGGTACAACTGCAATGCGCGAAGGTGGCGGTTGGTTGGGATACGCCGTCGCTATGCCATTGGAACGCCTTATGACTTCGCTTCTGGCCTACCCATTTCTAATAGCCCTCTTCATTTTTGGATTACTAGTAGCAACGGCAACACCACTTTCCTCGGTATTCATCCGCACTAAAAATACTTTTATATGGCTCTGGTCTAAGCGAATTCAGCGCAAGGAGAATGACTTTGAAATCACTGACACACCTCCATTTGAATCACCAGTTGTTTGGAATCAGCAGGTAGAAGATGTTGAAGAGGAAATTGATGAAGAAGAGTTTGATGAAGAATTCACGGTAGAAATTCCACGCAATACTCAGACGCCACCAGTGAAAGAGTCGATAGTTGGAAAACGCCCCGAACAACTTTTGCTGAGCGCCGATTCTAATTACGCCCTGCCCCCACAAGATTTATTGCGTACCGGTCCAGCGGCCAAGGCAAAATCAAAAGCCAATGACATAGTTGTTGCAGCGCTAACCGAAGTATTTTTGCAGTTTGAAATTGATGCACAGGTAACTGGATTTATGCGTGGGCCTACAGTTACTCGTTATGAAGTAGAACTTGGCAACGCGGTAAAGGTAGAGCGGATTACGGCTCTTGCTAAAAATATTTCATACGCGGTTGCCAGTTCTGATGTCCGAATTCTTTCTCCAATTCCGGGTAAATCAGCGGTAGGAATTGAAATTCCAAATACTGATCGTGAGATTGTGGCGCTTGGCGATGTAATGCGCTCAAGTGTCGCTGGTCAAGACCATCACCCAATGTTGGTGGCGCTCGGTAAAGATGTCGAAGGTAATTTCGTCTGTGCCAACTTAGCAAAAATGCCGCACTTGTTGGTTGCGGGCGCAACTGGTGCGGGTAAGTCCTCAATGATAAATGTGATGATTACTTCTATTTTGATGCGCGCAACTCCTGATGAGGTCCGCCTAGTTTTGATTGACCCAAAACGCGTTGAGTTAACTGCCTACGAAGGTATTCCACATTTGATTACACCAATTATTACCAACCCCAAGAAAGCTGCAGATGCCTTGACTTGGGTAGTACGCGAAATGGATCTGCGCTATGAAGATCTTTCTACTTTTGGCTTTAGGCATATCGATGATTTTAATAAAGCGGTTCGTGCTGGAAAAGTTATTGCCCCTCCGGGTAGTGATCGTGTAGTCGAGCCATATCCATATTTACTTGTAGTTATTGACGAATTAGCAGACTTAATGATTGTGGCAGCGCGTGAAGTCGAAGAATCCGTAGTTCGCATTACGCAGTTAGCACGTTCTGCTGGAATTCACTTAGTCCTCGCAACTCAGCGACCATCAGTAGATGTCGTAACCGGTCTTATCAAGGCGAACGTACCTTCTCGGCTTTCATTCGCCACCAGTTCACTAGCAGATAGCCGAGTGATTTTAGATAGTCCCGGTGCAGAAAAATTAGTTGGACAAGGTGATGGGCTATTTATTCCAATGGGAGCATCGCGTGCCATTCGAATTCAAGGCGCCTATGTTTCAGAACGTGAAATCGAAGCAGTTACAAGTCACGTAAAGAAACAACTCTCGCCCCGTTATCGTGATGATGTAACGGTTGCACCGCAATCTAATAAATTAGTTGATAAAGATATTGGAGATGATTTAGATATTTTGATGCAGGCGATTGAATTAGTCGTTGGAACTCAATTTGGATCAACTTCAATGTTGCAACGAAAACTCCGAGTTGGATTTGCTAAAGCTGGGCGGTTGATGGATTTGATGGAGTCTCGAGGAATAGTTGGACCATCTGAAGGATCCAAGGCTCGGGTAGTTATGGTGAAAGCGGATGAATTGGACTCCGTGCTCGCCACTTTGCGCGACTACTAGCAGTGACTTAGATTTCTGCGCTTCGATTTAAACTTCTTTTCTCACCCTTTTTACTATACGGCGGGTGATCTCCACTCTACAATGTCCCTACGCAGACAATCTGTTTTGCCAAAAGTGAGGCGAGTAAAAATGGCGCTAGGTGATTGCCTAAGACAGGCACGTACCAGTGCCGGACTTAGCGTTGAAGATCTAGCGGAGCGAACCAGTATTCGTGCGGGACTCATTCGCGAAATGGAAAATAATAATTTCAAATCCTGTGGTGGTGACACCTACGCCCGTGGCCACTTAAAAAATCTGGCACCGCTTTTACAAACTGATCTGAAGAATTTGGTTGATCTTTATGATGCAGAACATTCGATTGACCAACGCCGAATTTCAGATATGTTAGTTGAAAATCATGTAACAAAGATTCCAACTGAGAAGAAAACTATTACTTGGAAATCTCTCGCCATTGCTTCTGCAATTTCTCTCGGTGCGATTGCTGGCGCACAAATAATAATTAGTAACTCAACGACCACTACAACACCTGTTGTTGCTCCTTCAATTAAGCCTTCGGTGGCGCCATCAGTTAAGGCTGTAGAACCAACTGAAACCGTTCTTCCCACAAGTACAGATGGATTAAATCTCAAAATTTCTGCCACACGTGGCAATTCAAATATAGACGTAGTTGTCGATGGAAAAAGTATTTTCAAGGGACGTATCTTCCAAGGAGATACCAAAGACTTTAAATCATCCTCATCAATTAGCATTTACTTAAGCAATGCAGGCGACCTTGATTTATCGCTTAATGGCGAGCAGTTAGAACCCCTTGGAACGCGTAATCAAGAGGTGCGAAAGACTTTTAGAAGTAAATAAGTCCTGGCACGAGGTAAGATCTGGCAAATGAGCCGGACCGTTGCAATTATCACCATGGGTTGTGCCCGCAACGAAGTTGACTCGGAAGAGCTTGCCGGTCGATTAGCTGCCGATGGATGGACGCTAGTTTCAGATGTTGAATCTGCTGAAGTTGCAGTTGTTAATACATGTGGTTTTATTGAATCGGCGAAGAAAGATTCAATTGATGCACTACTTGAGGCGAACTCCTTAAAAGGTCACGGCCTAACGCGCGCAGTTGTTGCAGTTGGTTGCATGGCCGAGCGTTATGGGCAAGAACTCGCAAGCGCACTTCCTGAAGCAGATGGAATTTTAGGTTTCGATGATTACGTAGATATTTCTGCAAGGCTGCAATCTATTGTTTCCGGAAATGCGCACACTCCGCATGTTCCGCGTGATCGTCGAGCGCTATTGCCAATTGCACCAGCAGATCGGCCAGCAGCGCGCGATGAATCTTATGCCTCTACTCTCGGCGCGGGCGGATCTCTCTTTCGCAAACGTCTGGGGGATGCACCTTGGGCGCCACTGAAAATTGCTTCTGGTTGTGATCGACGTTGCTCTTTCTGTGCGATTCCTTATTTCAGAGGCTCATTTATTTCTCGTAAACCAACTGAAATTATTGAAGAGGGTAAATGGCTCGCTGCCAATGGCGTAAGCGAACTCTTTTTAGTTAGCGAAAATACAACCTCTTATGGAAAAGATTTAGGCGACCTTAAGTTAATGGAAAAAATCCTTCCTGATTTTGTAGCCATTGAAGGAATCGAACGCGTGCGCCTTTCGTACTTACAGCCGGCCGAGATGAGACCGTCGTTGCTTCAGGCGATGATCGAGCATGAAAAAATCGCACCATACTTTGATTTATCTTTCCAGCACACCAGTCCTACCGTTTTACGACGTATGCGCCGCTTTGGTGATGCTGAGAAGTTCTTACATTTAATTTCTCAGATCCGCGCACTCTCTCCAACTGCTGGAATTCGCTCCAACTTTATTGTTGGTTTTCCGGGTGAAACGCAAGCAGATTACGATGATTTAGCAGACTTTATAACTGCCGCAAAGTTAGATGCAGTTGGAATCTTTGGATACTCCGACGAAGATAATACTGAGGCACTTGATCTAACCGACAAAGTTGCCGAAGATGTGATTCGCCAACGCGTTGAATCGCTCTCCTCCTTAGCTGATGAGATGGTTTCACTGCGCGCAACCGCACGAATTGGTGAGAGCGTAAGAGTTTTAATTGAGGATGCCGAATTACAAGAAGGTCGTGCTGCTCATCAAGGGCCAGAAGTAGATGGAACAACTTCATTTATTGGAACTGATTTTAAAGTTGGGCAGTATGTCGATGGAGTAGTCATCGAATCTATGGGCGCAGATTTGGTTGCTCGCGCAGTATGAACGTTCCTGGATTCATCACCCCGAATTCGCTAACTATTTCTCGCTTAGTTTTAATTCCATTTGGAGCGATAGCGCTCTTTATGAACGGGGGAGATGACTACAACTGGCAGATTATTTCTTGGTGGATATTTTTTATTTTGGGGCTCTCAGATATTTTTGACGGTCAGTTAGCTCGAAGCCGCCAGCAAATTACAGAACTAGGTAAATTTTTAGATCCGGTTGCAGATAAAGCCATGGTTGGTACGGCGATGGTGTGTTTATCGATTCTTGATCGACTTCCATGGTGGATTACGATCGTCATTTTGGCGCGCGAAATTGGCATCACCTTATTCCGTATCGCAATTCTTAAGCGGGGAGTAATTCCAGCGAATAAAGGTGGCAAACTAAAAGTGGCACTGCAAGGTTTTGGAACTGGATTTTATGTTCTGCCGCTAAATCCTTCACTCTTCTGGTTTAGAGATGGATTTATGTATGCCACAGTTATTGTGACAATACTTACTGGCCTTTACTATGTACGTTCTGCTTTTATTAAAAAGAGTTAGAACTGGGAGGCGATATGACTTTATCTAAAGAGATCATCAGCCTCATAAATGAAATTCATGTCTCACTTCGCAAGCGCGGTGAGACTGTATCAACTGCTGAATCATTAACCGCTGGCGGGCTAAGTGCAGCGCTGACATCGGTTTCGGGCGCTTCAGACATTTTTCTAGGTTCAATAACTGCCTATACGCCCGAAGTTAAGATTTCACATTTAAATTTAGAGAGCTCCTTAATCGCTGAACGCACAGTTGTCAGTGAAGAAGTCGCAATTGAAATGGCGAAAGGCGCTAACAAATCTTTCGGCTCCACTTGGTGTATTTCTACAACTGGGGTTGCCGGTCCAGGTCCAGCCGATGGATCTGATGCGGGTCGTGTTTTTGTGGCGGTGGTTGGTCCAGTCACGCAGGTAATCGAATTGGCGCTATCTGGTGAACGTGAAGTGGTACGAAACGCCACTGTAACCAGCGCGATCGCCTCATTTGCGCGTATCCTTAGGGTTCGAGATCAAAGCTAGAAAGAAGGGAGAAAACCAAATGGCGCTATTACGCACAGCCGTTGGTCACTCCTTGCGCGCTGCGCGAACTGAACAGTCCCGCACTTTACGTGATGTTGCGCGCTCTGCTCGAGTTTCACTCGGGTATTTATCTGAAGTCGAACGCGGTCAGAAAGAAGCGTCATCTGAACTACTGAATGCGATCTGTGAAGCACTCGACCTATCTCTATCGTCAGTCATTGCAAACGTCTCACTTGAGCTAAAAGTTCAAGAGAGTGCGAAGTTGTCCGTTGTTGACGCAGCCTAAGTACGCGAAACAGGGCGGTACCCATCGTCGCACCGAGAGTGCAATCCTTGAAGGAACAAAATCTCTAATTGCAAAATCGGGTCTTTCAAATATCTCAATGATTGAAATCGCTGATGTCTCGCAGGTATCTCGCGCCACTTTGTATAACCATTATCGAGACAAGGGCGCAGTTATTACCGCATTGATCTCAGCCGAAGTTGAACTTATGATTGAAATTGCAAACAAGGCAGGAACTCCGGCTGATGCGCTAGAAAAACTTTCTTTATATATTTCAGGAGATTCAGCTCTTGCTTCGATGCGTATCAATGATCCGGCGGCCCTAACTTTGATGTTATCTCAAAGTGAAAATCCACTTTATTTGGCGATTGCGCAATGTTTATTTACAGCTACCAAGTCGGCTGCCGGAACTGGAATTGCTATGCGTTGGTTAATGGGTCAGGTCATGCAACCCCTAACTCCAGATCAATCACGCGAGCAAGCCGAACTTCTAGTTGATCGCACCCTGTTTTAAAACTAAATTACGGCATATGCGAATTTCTGACCTACGGGAGCGACTAACACTTTCATTTGGCGAACAGTGGGCTCCTTCTTTTTCACAGGATATTGCCATTAGCGAATTAGGTAGCCGAACTGTCGATGAAGCGCTAAAAGATGGATATGAAGCGGCCAAAATTTGGCGCGCTGTTTGCAAACAATGTCCCACCGAAACCGAGAAATATAAATACTGATGCCTATACATGCCCATGTTCACAGAAAGAAAAAGGAACTGCCTGCACTTGTTTTAGTTCACGGACTTGGCTCTGCCGGAAACATTTGGAAGTTGCTGCTCAAAGGATTAGAAAATTACTTCGTTGTCTACGCACTTGATTTGCCGGGTCATGGAATAGCACCACTGGATGAAAATGAGGCGCTAGATCCGAAGGCTATGGCAAGTGCGCTAACTCAATACCTTGATCAGGAACATGGCGTCAAAGAATTCCACATTGCCGGCAACTCACTTGGAGCTTGGATCGCACTAGAAACTGCGGCTATGTTTCCTGATCGCGTGCGCAGCGTTACCGCCTTGGCCCCTGCTGGATTATGGGAAGGTGGACCGACTACAAAATATCCACCAACAATCGTTGCCCGCATACTTGCAAAAATTTCACAGTATTTCTTACGAGTTGCCTACCGCACCCCGCCTCTGAAAGCGGTCGGTTATAAAAAGATTACACATTTGTGGCGTGATTTATCTTATGAAACCTGTAAGGACTCAGTGTTGGCAATGGCGCACTCGATTGGTTTTATGCCGATGTGGCGTCAATTAAAACTTAAAAACTTTTCTTCTAAAATTCAAAAGAGCGTTCCAGTTTCTGTAATTTTCGGTGACGGAGATTTAACTCTTCCCAACCCAGAAGCTCAGTTGCGAAGTCGCGCCCCGGAACATGCCAATTGGGTAGTTGTAGAAAATTGCGCACATGTAATTATGTGGAACTATCCAGATCTAACTGTTAATTACATCAAAGAAACAGCGCTGGTTTAAACGGCCCAATTAGACCGCCCAATTAGACCGCCCAATTAGACCGCGATGACTTCCAATACCCAGGGATTGGTGCCATTGCTAGGTGTTAACGCACATGGATATTTTTCCGAAACAATTGCATACAAGTCCTCTGGCGTTTTCGCCTCCGAACGCGATTGCAAAAGCCAGCGAGTTATTTCACCTCTAGTTTTTTTCGACATATGAGTCACAACGGTGCGCACTCCATTAACGACGGTGCTGACTTGAATTTCTACCGTTTGTTCAACGGGGGAGCGCCAGACAGTTTTATATGTAGATGATCGACAATCCACATAAAGCTCGGTCTTTATAGGATCTAAGACCTGGGCTATCGGTTGGCGCATCGCCTTGTTATCGATCTTCTCTTTGTAACTCTCAATCAAACTCTCACATCGGATCGCACCGTACTTGGCGGAGATGATCACGATCGCTTTAGATCCACGCTTGCGGGCGGTAGCGCTCAGGCTCGGCCAATCCAACGCTTGATAGAGCACGCCGATATAGACGCTAATTGCAGGCGTGGGTTTAGTTGTAGCGGCTTTCTTCTCTGAAGGCGGCAGCAGGATCAACACTGCCCCATCCTCGCATGCGCTCGCGCTCAGGCTGCGACACGCCAGAGCGCCATGTCAGTGGCTCCTGCTAACTTTCGAACAGTTGTTCGGATAAAGTTATCCCTGCACATCCAGAGCGGTTCCACTTAATCGCCCACAGGCTCTCTATAAGCCGTGCGGGTCATCAGTGAAGTTCCGTACCTTCTGGGCCGACTACCAACGAAAGCGCACATCAGGTGCGCGGACGTTCTTATCTTAAGGAGTAAAACGTGGCTGCTGATAAAGCAAATAAAGCCGAAGAAAAAAACACCTCGGATCGCCAAAAGGCGCTCGACACCGCACTCGCCCAGATTGAACGTCAGTTTGGTAAAGGTTCGGTAATGAAGATGTCTGATCGCCAAAATGCGATCATTGAAGTAATTCCAACAGGTTCAATCGCGCTAGATATCGCACTCGGTATCGGCGGACTACCACGCGGTCGAATCGTAGAAATTTATGGACCAGAAAGCTCCGGTAAGACAACTCTCACCTTGCACGCAATTGCAAATGCACAGAAGGCTGGCGGAATCTGCGCCTTCATCGATGCAGAACACGCATTTGATGCTGAGTATGCCAAGAAACTTGGCGTTGATATTGACGCGCTTCTTGTTTCGCAGCCAGATACAGGCGAGCAAGCGCTAGAAATTATGGATATGTTAATTCGTTCCGGCGCACTTGATCTAGTTGTCGTTGACTCTGTTGCAGCACTTGTTCCACGCGCAGAAATTGAAGGCGAAATGGGCGACTCACATATGGGTCTACAAGCTCGTCTGATGTCACAAGCGCTCCGTAAAATTACAGGTGCACTTCATCAATCAAAGACCACCGCAATTTTTATCAACCAGCTTCGCGAAAAGATTGGTGTTTTCTTCGGTTCACCTGAGACAACAACTGGCGGTAAAGCACTTAAGTTCTACGCCTCAGTTCGTCTAGATATCCGTCGCATCGAAACTCTTAAAGATGGAACCGAATCTGTCGGTAACCGCACACGAGTCAAGGTTGTTAAGAACAAGATGGCCCCACCATTTAAGCAAGCAGAATTCGACATCATCTACGGCACAGGTATTTCACGTGAAGGTTCACTTATCGATATGGGTGTTGAACTCGGTATCGTTAAGAAAGCTGGCGCTTGGTACACCTACGAGGCCGATCAGTTGGGTCAAGGCAAGGAAAATTCACGTGCCTTCCTACTTGATAATCCAGATCTTGCTAACGAAATCGAAACCAAGATTCGCGATCACTTCGCTCCAGTTGAAGTTGATGCAGCGTTGATTGCTGAAATCGATGAGGCAGCAGCAGAGGTTGATTTCTAATTAGCCTGGATTTTGCAAAAGTTCCTAGAGCATCTAGGAATGGTGGCGAAGGCTCCGACCCTTACGAAATAGCACACACAATTGCTTTAAACGCTCTTGTGACCCGTGCTAAAAGTAAGGGCGAGCTTCTCGCTCACCTTAAAACTCGCGGCGTTGAAGATGATGTTGCAGCAGCGATTCTCTTTCGTCTGCAAGAAGCCGGTCTTGTTAATGATGATGAATTTGCTAAATCATGGGCACAGTCACGTCATAACCATAAAAAGATCTCTAAGCGCATCATTGCAACAGAGCTCCGACAAAAAGGAGTCTTACAAAGTTCAATCGATGAGGCACTTTCAGAGATTGATGACGACTCTGAATATCGCAGCGCTTTTGATCTAGCTTTCAAGAAGTACAACACCATGTCACGGCTTGCCCCAGATGTGCAGGTGCGTAGAATTCAATCGTTGTTACAGCGAAAAGGTTTTGGCTTCTCGATTATCACTCAAGTTTTAAAAGAACTTGATTTATCTATTAGATAGCTCTGTTTAACCCTTAGCTAAATGATCTGTTAATCGCGCCGCTGTGGCTACAACTGCAGCGGCGTGAATACGTCCGGGTTGGCGGCCGAGTCTTTCAATCGGACCCGAGATCGAAACTGCTGCAATAACTTTTCCATTAGGGCCTTTAATCGGCGCGCTAACTGATGCCACACCTGCTTCTCGCTCTCCAACTGATTGCGCCCATCCGCGGCGGCGATCAGCAGCGAGATGAGCGGCGGTAAAGCGTGCGTTCTTTACACCGCGATGAATTTTTTCAGAATCTTCCCAAGCTAAAAGTATTTGCGCAGCAGAGCCAGCCTGCATAGTCAGCGATGCTCCAACCGGAACTGAATCACGGAGCCCAGATAAACGTTCAGCAACTGCCACACAGATTCGAATATCTCCTTGGCGGCGATATAACTGGGCGCTTTCACCAGTTGCATCACGGAGAGCGGCAAGGGCGGGGGCGGCAGCGGCTAGCAATCGATCTTCTCCAGCAGCAGCGGCTAATTCTCCTGACCTGAGTCCCAGAACAAAGCGACCTTGTAAGTCTCGGGTGACTAGCCTGTGATGCTCTAGGGCTACCGCTAGGCGGTGTGCCGTTGGACGGGCGATTCCGGTGGCTGCAACCAGTTCGGCAAGTGAATGCGGGCCTGACTCTAAAGTGCCAAGGATGGCTACCGCTTTATCTAAAACGCCAACTCCGCTATTCTTCTTATCCACACAGCGAGATTAGCATCCCATCTATTGAGATGCAATATCCAAGCGAAAGGTAGCACCAAAGTAATGGGTAAAACACTGGCAGAGAAAATTTGGAATGACCATGTCGTGCGATCAGCCGATGGTGAACCCGATCTGCTCTATATCGATCTGCAATTAATTCACGAAGTAACCAGTGCGCAAGCATTTGATGGACTTCGACTAGCGGGACGTAAAGTGCGCCGCCCTGATTTAACTATTGCAACTGAAGATCACAACACCCCAACACTTGATATTTTAAAACCAATCGCTGACCCAGTTTCAAAACTACAGATCGATACCTTGCGCAATAATGCAAAAGAATTCGGTATTCGAATTCACTCACTTGGTGATGCTGATCAAGGTGTAGTTCACGTGGTTGGTCCACAACTCGGAATTACACAACCTGGAATGACAATTGTTTGCGGAGATTCACACACCTCAACTCACGGAGCTTTTGGAGCAATTGCCTTTGGTATTGGAACCTCTGAAGTTGAGCATGTTTTAGCAACACAGACTCTTCCATCTAGTCGTCCAAAAACAATGGCGATAAATGTTGAAGGTGCATTAAAGCCGGGTGTTACATCGAAAGACATTATTCTGGCAATCATCGCGCAAATTGGAACTGGTGGGGGACAGGGTTACATTATTGAATATCGTGGCTCAGCAATTCGCGAACTTTCCATGGAAGGGCGAATGACAGTTTGCAATATGTCGATCGAAGCCGGAGCGCGTGCAGGGCTAATCGCACCTGATCAGAAAACTTATGATTACATCAAGGGCAAGCCACATGCACCAGAAGATTTCCCAGCAGCGCAGAAATACTGGGAAACACTCTTCACCGACGCGGATGCAAAGTTTGATTTGGAAATAACTCTTGATGCCAACGTACTTGAGCCATTTGTTACTTGGGGAACTAACCCTGGACAAGGGCTACCACTGAATGCTTCAGTTCCAAATCCTGCTGATATCGCTGACTCTGAAGAACGTGGCGCAGCTGAACGCGCTCTTGAATACATGGGTCTTACCGCCGGCACACCACTTAAAAAGATAGCGGTAGATACTGTTTTCTTAGGCTCTTGCACCAATGGACGAATTGAAGATCTCCGTGCCGCCGCCTCTATTTTAGATGGCAAGAAAATTGCATCCACACTTCGCATGCTTGTTGTGCCGGGATCAGAACGAGTACGCCAGCAAGCAATGAAAGAAGGCTTAGATAAGATTTTTCTCGATGCAGGAGCAGAGTGGCGAAACGCTGGATGTTCAATGTGTCTAGGTATGAATCCAGACCAACTCGCAGTTGGCGAAAGATCAGCATCTACTTCTAATCGTAACTTTGAAGGGCGCCAAGGTAAAGGTGGACGCACTCACTTAGTTAGCCCACTAGTTGCAGCCGCAACTGCCATTCGTGGCACGCTCTCGTCACCGGCAGATTTGTAGGAGGAAAAAATGGCGCTAGAAAAATTTATCAAGCACGTTGGAACCGGTATTCCACTACGTCGCAGCAATGTTGATACTGACCAGATAATTCCTGCTGTTTATTTAAAGCGTGTAACTCGCAGCGGATTTGAAGATGGGCTATTTGCTGCTTGGCGCAGTGATCCTGAATTTGTATTGAATCAACCTCAATATAAGAGCGGAACCGTGCTGGTAGCTGGACCTGAATTCGGAACTGGTTCATCTCGCGAACATGCGGTTTGGGCGCTACAAAATTACGGATTCAAAGTTGTTATCTCTAGCCGCTTTGCCGATATTTTTCGTGGAAACTCACTTAAAGGTGGGCTCTTAACTGTGATTTTGCCGCAGGATCAAGTTGAAGAAATCTGGGGCGCAATTGAATCTGATCCGAGGACTGAGATAGCAGTTGATCTTGATACCCGCACGATTAAGTTTGGTACCACGACTGTTCCTTTCGAGTTAGATGACTACACACGTTGGCGCTTAATGGAGGGCCTAGACGATATTGGTTTAACGCTAAAGCAGATAGATGCAATCGATGCATTTGAAGTAAAGCGCCCTAATTACAAGCCAAAAACGCTACCGATCAAGATTTAACTCTAAATTAATTTTTACCTTTCACTTTATTTCTAGAAAGATTGCGAAAAACAAGCGTAAAACGTGTACTTTTAAATAGGGGTGAGCGGTTTTAAATAAACTCTAAACTTCTTGATGAGAGTTTTTTATGCGTAAAAAGTGCGATATTTGCGAAATATTAAAATGCGACACGCCTGCCTTAATAACGCTCTCACCCCATTAAAAGGATTAAGTTTTAACTACAAGTTAGGTAAATGCTTAACTTACGCTTAAATCTAAGGGGATTTAGATGAATAAGGCACAATTTATTGCCGCGTTGGCCCCACACTTCAACGACAGCAAGAGAGAAGCAGCACATGCTGTTGACGTGGTTTTTGACACAATCGTTCGCACGATGTCAAAGGGCGAAGATGTGATGATCAACGATTTTGGTAAGTTCAAGAAGGTTGATCGCAAAGCTCGTATGGGACGTAACCCGTTCACAGGCGAAACTATCAAAATCAAGGCTTCAAAGAAGGCACGCTTTCTCCCTGCAAAGGGCTTGAAGGATGTCATCTCAGGTGAGCGCAAACTTGGACCGGCTCCAAAGCCAGAACCAAAGCCAGTAGCTAAGGCAGTTGCAAAGCCAGCAGCAAAGAAGGCCGCTGCAAAGAAGAAGCCAATAGCGAAGAAGACTGCAAAGAAAGCTGCCGAGAAAGTTGTAAAGAAAGCCGCTGTTAAGAAAAAGCCAGCAGCTAAGAAAGCAGTAAAGAAAGTTGTAAAGAAGAAGTAATTCTTTCTCACTTTTAAACTTATTTAAACTGGGGTCAGCGATTGCTGGCCCCAGTTTTTCTTTGCCTAGTAAGATCTGACTATGGCTGAAATGTGCGTTTCATATGCGCCACCAACTGGTTATCCACTTGGTACCAACGGCACAATAAAATTTATTACCTCGGTATTGATACCGGCAATTAATTTGGTAACTAAGCAAACCTGGATCGGTTCTGAAAATATTCCAAAAACTGGTCGCGTGATAATTGCCAATAACCATCTCTCTTACTTTGATGTTTTAAATTTTGCGAATTTTATTTTCCAAAATGGCCGCGCTCCAAGATTTCTGGGAAAAGTGGGAGTTTTCCAAGTCCCAATCATTGGAAAATTGCTATTGGCAGCTGGTCAAGTTCCAGTTGAACGCGAAACCCCAAATGCCAGCAAGGCCGTTGATCATGCGAAAAAATTATTAGCTGCCGGTCACCTAGTGGGTGTTTATCCAGAAGGAACGCTCTCTCGCGATCCAAACCATTGGCCAATGGTTGCTAAAACTGGTCTGGCTCGATTAGCGCTCAGTACTGACACGCCAGTTATTCCAGTTGCGCAATGGGGTTCGCAAATTCTTATGCCAACTTATTCGAAACGAATAAAACTCTTTCCGAGAACTCGGATTATTTTAAAGGCGGGAAAGCCGGTCGATCTCTCACAGTGGAAGGGTCGAGCAGATGATCAAGTAGCACTGGTTGAGGCAACTGCCAAAATTATGCGAGAAATAACCACGCTCCTAGAGGAAATTCGTGGCGAGAAGCGTCCTGAAGTAATCTTTGATCCGCACACTTCAGATTTACCAAGAACTGGTAATTTCAAAAAGAAGAAACGCTAGATTGGATCGGCAGAGAATTTAGATGAGCAAAGTTACGGTTTTCGGAGCAGGCGCATGGGGATCAACCATGGCGCAGGTTCTAACCGATTCCGGAAATGAAGTATTGCTCTGGGGAAGAAGTCAGAAAGTTGTGGATGAAATTAATAATTCGCATTCAAATAAAAAGTATCTAGATGATCATATTCTTCCATCTGAATTACTCGCTTCGACAGACTTAAAAGAAGCTTTTGATTTTAGCGAAATTTATGTTTTAGCGATTCCATCAACGCAACTTCGTGAAACTTTAAAACTTTGGAAGCATCATTTTTCCGTTAATTGTCTCATCATTAGTACGCTAAAAGGAATTGAAATAAGTACCCAGTTACGTATGAGCGAAATAATTACAGAAGTCCTAGGACCTCATAAAATTGCGCTGATCACTGGCCCCAATTTGGCTGCTGAATTAATTTTGCGCCAGCCTGCTGGAGCAGTTGCCGCGGCAACGACCATGGCTACTTCAGAGCAAGTTCGAAATCTATTTCATAATCCTTATTACCGTGTTTACACATCAGTGGATTTACTCGGTTGTGAAATGGCCGGGGCAATTAAAAACGTAATTGCTCTTGCAGTAGGAATCTCAATTGGAATGGGCTACGGCGAAAACACACAAGCGATGTTGATTACTCGTGGGCTAAATGAAGTCGCCCGACTATGTGCAGCCCACGGCGCCGATCCATTGAGCGCGGCTGGTCTGGCTGGGATGGGCGATCTAGTTGCAACTTGCGGCTCACCGCTTTCTAGAAATCGCACATTTGGTGAATTACTGGGAAAGACTGGATCAATGGATGATGCGATAAAGCGCGGCGCCAAAACTGTTGAGGGCGTCGCTTCGTCTTCTGCAATCGTTGAGATTGCGCATCGCGTTGGAGTAGAAGTTCCTGTAATTGAATCTGTTGCCGATATCGTCAATGGCTCACTCACACCTGAGCAAGCGCTACAACGTTTGATGGAGATAACTACATTGGCCGAGAACTTCATCCGATGAAGCAGCGCGTAGCAATCATTTGTGGAGGACGCTCAAGTGAACATGAAATCTCTTGTATTTCCGCCGGGGGAGTTCTGAAATCAATTGACCGCAGCAAATACGAACCGATTTTGATTGGAATTACGAAATCAGGTAGCTGGTATTTATTAGATGAAAGTTACGTGCTTTCGATAAATGGTGACGTGCTGCCTGAAATAAAACCGACGGAGAGCAAGGTAATTCTGGCGGCTGATGGTTTTGTTGTTGATGGGAAAAATCTGGAAATTGATATAGCTTTCCCATTGCTACATGGTCCATATGGTGAAGATGGCACCATCCAAGGTGCGCTGGAAATAGCTGATATTGCCTACGTGGGTTCGGGTGTTCTGGCTTGTGCGGTTGCTATGGATAAGTCATTTGCGAAACCAATTTTTCAATCGAGTGGGTTAAAAGTTGCTGCAGGCTTTGTGGTTCGCGCAACTAATTGGTCTGCTAACGGCTCGCAAATCCAGAAGCAAGCGGATCAGTTGGGATATCCAATATTTGTTAAGCCGGCTCGCGGTGGCTCTAGTCGTGGTACTACCAAAGTTAATTCAGCAACAGAATTTTGTGCTGCGCTAGAAGATGCCTACAACTTTGATTCCAAGGCAATCGTTGAACAAGAAATTAAGGGTCATGAAGTTGAATGCGCTGTTCTGGAAATCAACGGCGTGGCAAAGGCTTCGGTAGTTGGAAAAATCAAGATAGATCCAAAATATGATTTTTATAATTTTCAAGCTAAGTACCTAGATGGAGCAACAACTATCGAGCTCCCTGCTCCTATAGCCGAGAAGTTGAGTGATGAAATTCGGGCAAAGGCAATTACTGCATTTAAGGCCTTAGGCTGCAGCGGTTTAGCGAGAGTTGATTTCTTCTTAACTGAGAATAACGAAATTATTATCAATGAATTAAATACAATGCCGGGATTTACTGCGACCTCGGTCTTCCCGAAAATGTGGGAAGCAACTGGAATTAAATATGTAGAACTAATAACTAATTTGCTAGAAGCGGCGTTATCCCGTAATAACGGAGTTTTGGGTAACTAGTAAGTAACAGGGCAAGTAAGGGTGCGCGTAATTCCGGGTACTGCTTGAACTTTAGATAAAATTGCGCGACCAAAATCTTCCATGGAAGCAGATTCGGCGCGCATGATTACATCGTAAGGACCAGTAACGCCTTCAGCTAGCGTTACGCCAGCGATAGCAGAAACTGCCTTGGCAACGCTAGAAGCTTTACCAACTTCAGTTTGAATCAAGATGTATGCCTGAACTGACATTTTCTTGCCTTTCTCTTGCAGCGATTATCGTAAAGGTACCCCATGTTCTAGTCTTGGCGCTATGGATATTTCATCTGCAAATTTCTCTGAATCAGATGTAATTGCCCGCCTGCAGAAAATATTCGCATCTACTGATCCTCGAATTTCAATCGGAATTGGAGATGATGGTGCTGTAGTTACTGGGGCAAAAAATCAAATTGTTACTACCGATATGGCAGTCTCGGGCGTTCACTTCCGCACAGATTGGTCGAGCGCTTTTGAGATTGGTCGAAAGGCAATTGCCGCTAACACCGCCGATGTGTTGGCGATGTCTGGCACGTGTGACTACTTAGTCATCGCTTTAGCGCTCACCGGTGGAGAGAGCATTGACTGGATTGAAGAATTAGCTCGGGGAGCCAAGTTTGAAGCAGATTTAGCGGGGGCTTCCATCGTTGGTGGTGATTTATCGCGCAGCGATCAGATCGTTCTTTCAGTAACTGCAATCGGTCATACGGAGAAAGCCATCTCTCGAAGTAGCGCCAAGGCGGGCGATAAAATTTATTTATCTTCACTTACGGGTTGGTCTGCTGCCGGTTTAGAGATTATGCAACGCGCCCTGAGCCAGATAACCAAAGCTCAAGATTTAGCGGTAAAAGAATTTAAAGCGCCAACCATCGATTACGATTTTCAAAGTCAGGATGCCAGCGCACTTTGCGATGTGAGTGATGCGTTAATCATTCAGGGCCGCCAACTAGCAGAGGCTTCGAAAGTAGCGCTGCACTTTGATCAAGAGTTAATTGCGGCGACCACAGAATTTACAGAATTAAATGAGGTTGCAACTGAATTAGGAATAGATATTTGGCAATGGATCTTTGCGGGCGGTGAGGACCATGTTCTATTGGCTACTGGCAGTAATTTGCCCGGGATTTGTGTAGGAGAAGTAAAATCTGGATCTGGAATATTTGGCGTTCCGCAAGATCTAGATGAAGTTAGTTGGAACCATTTCCTACGTTAAAAAGTGAAAAATTAACGAGTAACTTTTCCAGCTTTCATGCATGAGGTGCAGACGTTTTGGCGTTTGGCAGTTCCATTAACTAGCGTTCTGATGCGCTGAATATTTGGATTCCAGCGACGACGGGTCTTGACCTGTGAGTGAGAAACGTTGTTACCAAAGCTTGGGCCTTTGCCACAGATCTCGCACGTTGATGCCACAGTGGAACTCCTTTAAAAGTTAGATTTTTTTAGTTCCATTGGGAACAGGCCGTAAGGGTAGCAAGAAGGCTGGCTCGGTGGCTAATTGACGAATTCTCTGCTGCGAGAGGTCTAAAAGTGAGCAAGCAGATCGCTCCCGCGAGAGAATACTTGCCATGGCCAACCTAGAGACGAAACTCGTAAACGTCTTAGGAGATCGCACATCCAAGGTCCTCGATAAGGTTTTTGGCTATCGGACTATTTTGGATTTAATCCATCACTACCCACGTCGATATTTAGTGCGCGGAGAACTCAGCGATATTGCCGAACTCAATGAGGGGGATGAAGTTACGGTTTTGGCTGAAATATTTTCATCCACCAATCGTCGGTTGCAGGGGCGAAAGGGCAGCATTCTTGAAGTAATAGTTACCGACGGCAGCGCGAAGATGTCCCTAACTTTCTTTAACCAAGCGTGGCGCGAGAAAGAGTTGCGTGTCGGAAGACAAGGTTTATTTGCTGGCAAAGTTGGAGTTTTTAACGGTAAACGACAACTGGCGCATCCAGATTACGAAATGATTCCGGATGGAAATGATGTGGATTCGGCAGTTGCTGAATTTGCCGGAAAGTATCTGCCACTTTATCCAGCGAGTTCAAAGTTACCATCATGGAAAATTGCACAATGTGTAAATTTAGCGGTTGCCTCACTTGATGAAGTTTCAGATTTTATGCCAGCGCACATTTTGGAAAGATTAAATTATCCGACTTTGCAGCAAGCGCTTTTACAAATTCATAACCCAGCTGATCTTGAGCAAGCAGAACGTGCGCGCCAACGCCTGACTTTTGATGAAGCTTTTCTGCTTCAGTTATTACTTTTAGAGAGAAGGGCAGTCCTTAGATCTCTCAAAGCAACTTCGCGGGTTATTGGCGAAAACGGAATTCTTCACGCCTTTGATAAGTCGCTGCCGTGGCAATTAACACCGGGTCAATTACAAGTAAGTTTTGAAATCGAAAGTGATTTAGCTGCAACGCATCCGATGCATCGGTTGCTGCAAGGTGAAGTTGGCTCGGGTAAAACAGTTGTGGCTTTGCGCGCCATGTTGGCGGTAATTGATAGCGGGGGACAAGCCGCACTTTTGGCACCAACTGAAGTACTAGCAGCGCAACACTTGCGCACCATGGAGAAATTACTTGGGCCACTCGCCCAAGGCGGAATGATCGGTTCCGTCGAGGGTGCAACGCAAGTAACTTTATTAACAGGTTCGCAAAACGCCGCTGCCCGTAAAGAGGCGTTAGCCGCCGCTGCTAACGGTCAAGCAGGAATTATTATCGGAACGCATGCACTGCTAAGTGAGTCAGTTGCTTTTAAAGATCTCGGACTTATTGTGGTTGATGAACAACATCGTTTTGGTGTTGAACAACGCGATGCGTTAAAAGCTAAAGCAATTAATCGCCCACATTTATTAGTTATGACTGCAACTCCGATTCCACGAACCGTGGCAATGACCGTCTTCGGTGATCTCGATGTTTCAACTTTGCGCGAACTACCACTTGGTCGACAACCGATAACAACACACGTAATTCCAACGCTGGAGAAACCTGCATATTTAGAACGTGCTTGGGTGCGAATTCATGAAGAAGTAGCGCTCGGACACCAGGCCTACATAGTTGCCCCTCGAATTGCCGCTGGCACATCGGAAGATTCAGATTTAGATTTTCTATACGGTGAAAGTTCGCCAGATATTGCAGCAGTTGAAGAACTTGGGCCGAAGTTAAGCGGGGGAGCGCTAAAGGGTTTAAGAATTGCGCCGCTGCACGGGCGCCTACCTGCCGAATTAAAAGATGCAACGATGCGCGCATTTGCTGCTGGAGAAATTGATGTTTTGATTTCTACAACGGTTATTGAAGTTGGCGTGGATGTCGCAAATGCCACAATCATGGTGATTATGGATGCCGATCGATTTGGTGTTTCGCAGCTTCATCAATTACGTGGTCGAGTCGGACGAGGCACATCTCCCGGATTATGTTTATTAGTTTCGGGTGCGCATCCAGAGAGCCCTGCGAGGGAACGGCTGGAAGCGGTAGCAAAAACGCAGGATGGTTTCGAGCTTTCCAGAATCGATTTAGAGCAAAGACGTGAAGGTGATGTGTTGGGTGCTTCGCAATCTGGCAATCGTTCGCAATTGCGATTGCTGAGAGTTCTGCGTGATGAAGATTTAATTGATCAAGCCCGAACTATCGCCGCTGAATTACTTGAAAGTGACCAAACGCTAGAGCGCTATCCTTTACTCAGCGCTGAGTTGGAAGTCTTAAAAGCCAATGCGGCATCAGAATTTATAGATAAGGGATAGATCGAATGCGCATAATCGCAGGAGCAGCGAAAGGACGTTCGCTGGCAGCAGTAGCGGCGGCAACTCGTCCCACTTCAGACCGCGCACGTGAGGCCTTGTTTTCAACGCTCGCCTCAGAGTTTGGTGAATTTGCAGGCATTAATGTTTTAGATCTTTACTCTGGAACTGGTGCGATTGCGCTGGAATCACTTTCACGAGGTGCGGCAATTGTTCATGCGGTTGAGAAAGATGATCCTGCTCAAAAGGCAATCGCAAGTAATTTTGAAAATATGAAGTCAGCAGATTTTTCAGGAACTTTTCATTTATTTGGAATGAGCGTTGATCGCTTTCTACAAGATAAAGCGAGCGTTCAATATCATTTTGTTTACATTGATCCACCATATGACGCTGATGATGTTGAAATAATTGAAACGCTAATTGGTTTAAAAGAAGGTGGATTTCTGCATCCAGATGCGCTGATTGCAGTGGAGCGGAATTCGCGTGTAAAAGAAATTTCATGGCCTGATGGATTAGTGGCATCGCGGCAAAAAAATTATGGGCAAGCCACCATTTTCTATGGGGTCCCAGCGGCCGATTGAGCCTGTAAATGGATAACAATCGCAATCGTTGCTAGCGTTTACCTTATGAAGCGCGCCGTCTGCCCCGGATCATTTGATCCTGTGACTTTTGGGCATATCGACATAATTGAGCGAGCCAGCGGACAATTCGATGAAGTTATCGTTGCCGTCCTTGAAAATCGCACCAAAGCAAGTTTATTTACAGTCGAAGAACGAATGGAAATGATCCGTAAAACCACATCTCACATCAAGAATGTGAAGATTGATTCTTGGCATGGCCTGCTCGTTGATTACTGTAAAACAAATGGAATTCAAGCAATTGTGAAAGGTTTACGAGCGGTCACTGACTTCGATTATGAACTTCAGATGGCGCAAGTGAATTTACAAGGCTCAGGCGTCGAGACTATGTTTATGGCAACAGCACCAACGCACTCATTTCTATCTTCATCAATCGTCAAAGAGTTAGCACACTTTGGTGGCGAGGTATCCTCTATGGTTCCAGGCGTCGTAAACGACGCGCTCAAAGCACGAGTAGCAGGGAAGTAACAATGGATTCAATTGAAAAGTTAAGCGCAGCGATTACTATGATCGAAGAAGCGCGATCTGTTCCTTTGTCAGCATCCTGCGTCGTGCATCGTGGCGAAGTCCTAGAAATTTTAGATGATGCTCGTGAAGCGCTGCCTCGCGATTTATTTACCTCACAAGATATTTTAGCCACTCGAGATAGCCTGATTGAAGAAGGTCGATCTTCAGCGGAACGGATGATCGCCACTGCTCGTGAAGACGTTTCGCGGATGGTTGATCAGACAGCAATTGTTCAGGCCGCTCGTGATGAATCACAGAAAATACTTGATGACGCCCGTGCTCAAGCTGCTCAAGAGCGGGCCGAGGTTGAAAGTTATATAGATGGTCGTCTAGCAACGTTGGAAGTCATCTTGAATAAAACTCTGGATGCGGTTTCGCGAGGTCGCGAGCGCCTCGATGGAGTAAACGATAAAGATATTCTTTCTCAACTCGCTGACGACAAGTAAAAATTAAGTGGTAGCAAACTCGGATAAGGCTTCACAAGTCTTTCACTTTAGCGCTCACGAGCTTCCTCGTCGGGCAGGTGAAATGCGTGAATACCAATTAGATCTGACCATTTTGGATCCAGTCGGTGTCCCATTAATTGCCGTTCCGGCTGGAGACACCATCGAGGTTGATTTGCGAATCGAATCGGTAACTGAAGGGATTTTATTAAGTGCGGTTTTATTTGCTATCGCAAAAGGCGAATGTATTCGCTGTTTAGATCTAGTTGAATTAGAAGTCGAGCGCAAGATTCAAGAGTTATATCGATACGAGCCCGGAAGTGAGAAAGGTACCCGCGCACCTAAAAAATCACGGCGCAATAGTGAGCCAGAAGAAGATATCGATGTAAATGCTGTCGATGAACTTTGGATGGATGGCAATGTGATGGATCTACAAAATCCAATACGAGATGCGATTGTCTTAGATTTACCCATCAATCCACTTTGCACAGAGGATTGCCTTGGCCTCTGCCCAGATTGTGGCCAGAAGTGGGAGAGCCTGCCGAGTGACCATGCCCACGAGGCGATAGACGCTCGCTGGGCTGGTTTAGCTGGTCTGGATTTTAAGAAATCGGATGAATAAGGGATACTTCCCCCATAGCGTTTCAATAAGTATTGATCCCCAACTCGGGATTGAGAAATTAGATTAAGGACGATTACCGTGCCAGTACCAAAGCGAAAGATGTCTCGTTCAAAGACACGTTCCCGTCGCAGTATGTGGAAAACAACTGCCGCATCACTTGCCGCATGCCCACAGTGCCAACAGCCAAAGTTGACTCACACAGCCTGCCCAACTTGCGGAACATATAACCGCCGTCAGGTTCTCGAGGTCTGATCTGTTCGCTTCTTTAACTGCCCAACTTGGGATCGATTTAAAACCCGAGTTGCTCGAGTTAGCTTTCACTCATCGATCTTTTGCATATGAGAGCGGCGCTAAAGAAACAAATGAAAGACTGGAATTTCTAGGGGATTCAGTTTTAGGTTTAATTGTTACTGAAGAACTTTATCTTCGTTACCCCGATTTGGATGAGTCTCGTTTATCTCCGCTGCGTTCAGGGATCGTAAACATGCGAGCGCTCGCCGATATCGCGCGAACTCTTAATCTGGGTAAGTACATACGCCTAGGTAAAGGTGAAGAAGTTACAGGTGGGCGCGATAAAAATTCGCTACTTGCCGATGCGCTAGAAGCGCTTATTGGTGCAATTTATTTAGAACTTGGTTTTGCAAGTACAACTAAAGTTGTTCGTGAATTAATTAAAGACACTATGGAAAGCGCGATGGCCAAAGGCGCTGGGCTCGATGGTAAAACTGCGCTACAAGAATTAGTTTCTTCGCTTGGTAAAGGAACTTTGGAATATGCGGTAACTGAAACGGGTCCAGACCACGATAAAAGTTTTAACGCAATTGCACTCATTGCAGGTGAGCCATTCTCTGAAGGAATTGGTAAAAGTAAACGCGAAGCCGAACAGTCTGCCGCGCGCACTGCCTACGAAATTCTCAAAACCCTCGAGTAGTACTTCACTTGCGCCTTGTACGTAAAGGCACCACCTAAACGGTAGGTTTACACCGTGTATTTGAAGAGTATGACGCTGAAGGGATTTAAATCCTTCGCATCGGCAACCACCCTGCGCTTGGAGCCAGGGATCACTTGTGTTGTCGGTCCAAACGGCTCTGGAAAATCTAACGTGGTCGACGCTCTCACTTGGGTGATGGGTGAACAAGGCGCCAAGTCATTGCGTGGCGGAAAAATGGAAGATGTTATTTTCGCCGGAACGAGTGGGCGTGCTCCACTGGGACGTGCTGAAGTTTCGCTGACAATTGATAACACCGACGGCGCGCTACCCATTGATTACACCGAAGTAACTATCTCAAGAATTCTTTTCCGAAATGGACAAAGTGAGTATCAAATAAACGGCGAAGCATCACGTTTATTAGATATTCAAGAACTATTAAGTGATTCTGGCATTGGCCGAGAGATGCACGTCATTGTTGGGCAAGGACAACTTGATGCAATCTTGATGGCAACTCCAGAAGAGCGTCGCGGATTTATTGAAGAAGCAGCGGGTGTTCTCAAGCATCGTAAACGTAAAGAGAAAGCGCTGCGCAAGCTAGATTCAATGCAAGCAAATCTCGCTCGAATTCAGGATCTAACTGTGGAGTTGCGCAGACAACTTCGCCCGCTGGGTAAGCAAGCAGAAGTTGCTAAAAAGGCAGCAACCATTCAAGCCGATCTGCGCGATGCAAAACTGCGATTGTTGGCTGATGATTTCATTTCACTCTCTAAAACATTAGATGCTGAAGTCGCTGATGAAACAGTGCTCCGTGAGCGCCGCGCAATTGTTGAGAGGGAACTAGATCAAGTTCGCCGTCGCGAGGAAGCACTTGATGCGCAATCAGCCTTTGAAAGCCCACTCTTAATTGCCGCGCAAGAAAATTTTTACGCACTTAGCGCTCTACGCGAAAAATTCCGAGGTACACAATCTCTAGCTCAAGAACGCTCTCGCTTTTTAGCAGAGGAAGCCGATGAGGCACGTTCGGCTGGTCGTGATCCTGAAGCGCTAGATCTAGAAGCATCATCTCTGCGCGTACAAGAAGCAGAGTTAAGAAGTGATGTCGAATCAGCGCGAATTCATTTGCAAGAGACCACTTTGCAATTAGCAAATACGGAACTCTCATTAAAGGGCGAAGAAGATAAAATCGCAGCAGCAATGCGCGCTATCGCTGATCAACGCGAAGGCACCGCCCGACAAGAGGGCCATATAAAATCTTTAGCAGCGCGACTTGAAGCAATCTCTGAAGAGATTGCACGCCTTGTAAAGGCGCGAGATGAAGCACAAGCGCGAGTCGAGAGCGCGCAACGCGAATATTCAACATATGAAATGGATATTGCGGGCGCAGATGCCGGAGAACTTGGACTTGATTCAGAGTTTGAAGTCGCAAAACGCGTCCTAGAGGCAGCAAAGCTGGAACATACAAATTTAGTTGAAGCAGAGCGAGCTGCAGATCGTGAAAAGAATTCAGTTGAATCCAAATTAGAGGCGATGAAATTAACCTCACAGTCTCGCGATGGTGGAGCCGAGTTAGTAAACAACTCTCGAGGTCTAAGAATTCTTGGAAAGCTGGCATCGCTAATTCAGATCGATTCTGGTTGGGAATCGGCGACAGCAGCGGCATTGGGTTCACTCTCTAACGCCATCGTTGTACGCGACTTAAACTCTGCAGTCAGTGTGCTCACAACGCTACGTTCTGAAAACTTAGGTCAGGCTGATGTACTCGTCTATGAACCCGGTAATTCGCAGGCAAGTGGAGTTCCAGCAGGTTTAACTTCATTAACTTCTTATGTTCGATCAAATGAAATATCAGAGTTACTTTCATTTTTGTTGAGTAACACAGTTGTCGCAGATAACGCACGCGAGGCCGAAGGAATTCTTCGTTCACATCCCTCAGTCACAGTGGTAACGCGTGATGGCGATGTAATCACCAAACAACGAGCACGCGGTGGATCAGCGTCGCAAACCTCAGTAATAGAGATAAATGCTTTAATTCAAGAGCTAACTTCGAAGTTAGAGAAAATTACCCACACTTGCGATCGCCTCAAGTTTGAAATTTCAACTGCGCAAGGAGAGGTCGAAAATAAGCAAGCAATTTTTGATCAAGCACTCTCTAAAATTAACGAATCAGATGCGCGTATCGCTGCGCTGACTGAGCAACTTGCAGTTGCTGGGCAGAATATGAAATCTGCTAGCGCCGAAGCAGAACGTTTAAATATTGCAATAACCGAAGCAAATTCAGCAAAGGGTCGCGATGAAAATGAATTATCAACCGCTTCAACTCAATTACAGCATCATGGTGAAATTTCAGAGCCTGATCACACGGGTGCTGAGGCGCTAAGAAATAAAGTTTCATTGGCTCGCACCTCAGAGGTCGAAGCCCGCCTTGCAGTGCGCACAACCGAAGAACGTGTTGACTCAATTGCAGCAAGAGCAAAAGCCTTAGAAGAATCTGCTAATGCAGAACGCGAAGCATCTGCTCGCGCAGTATCTCGCCGCGGTGCTCGTGCACGCGGTGCTCTAATTTCTTCAGCAATTGCTGAAGCGGCATACGAAGCGTTAATTCATATCGAACGTTCGATTGCTAAGGCAGCAACTGAGCGTGCTCGCCTAGAAGCAGCGCGATCGGATCGGGAGGGCGAAACGTTGACAGTTAGATCTCGCGGACGCGAACTAACTACTGAACTTGAACAATTAACTTCATCTGTTCACCGCGATGAAATAGCGCGGGCCGAGCAGCGCATGCGGATCGAACAACTCGAAGCCAAGGCAGTTGAAGAACTTGGCGTCGATACAACTATTTTGGTCAATGAATATGGTCCAAATAATGATGTACCAACTTTTATTGAGACTGATGAGGGCGAAATTGTCGCTACCGAACTCATCCCGTATCGTCGCGATCAGCAAGAGAAGCGCCTTGCCGCAACTGAACGCTCACTCATACTTTTAGGAAAGATTAATCCGCTTGCGCTAGAAGAGTACAACGCACTTGAAGAGCGCCTTAAATTCTTAGCGGAACAGTTAGAAGATCTGAAGCGCACAAAGAAAGATTTGCTGGACATCATCAAGGAAGTAGATGATCGAGTGCAATCAATTTTCATGGACGCCTATGAAGAAGTTGCCAAGCACTTTGAAGATATCTTTGCACGCCTCTTTCCAGGTGGAGATGGGCGTTTGATTCTGACAAACCCAGATGATTTATTAAACACTGGAGTGGATGTAGAAGCGCGTCCACCGGGCAAGCGAATTAAGCGACTTTCACTTCTTTCTGGTGGCGAAAAGTCTCTGACTGCGGTTGCCATGTTGGTTGCGATCTTTAAGGCGCGCCCAAGTCCTTTCTATGTACTCGATGAAGTTGAAGCCGCTCTTGATGATATCAACCTTGGACGTTTACTTGTGATCTTAGAAGAGTTACGAGCAAGCTCTCAGTTGATCATCATTACCCACCAAAAGCGCACTATGGAAATTGCAGATGCTCTATATGGTGTGACTATGCGCGGTGACGGCGTAACTGAGGTAATTTCGCAGCGCTTACGCGAATCTGATTCTGCCTAACTCTGCGAGTTTGATGACTGATGGGAATCTTCACTAAATTCATTGCAAAGTTATCGGGTTCATCAACTGCAAACCCGCTAGATTGGCAAGAACTTGAAAGCGAATTAATTGCCGCTGATTTAGGCCCCTTGCTCACGTCGAAAATAATTAATGAAGCAAAATCAATTAAAGGCGATGATGCACTTGCCTCACTGACTTCGATACTGGGTAACCAGTTATCTAAGAAATCAAGATCGCTCAACCAAAGTGGAATTACGTCCGTAATCGTCGTAGTTGGAGTTAATGGAACTGGGAAAACTACATCGGTTGCCAAATTAGCAGCGCATTTAAAGAATCAAGGATCAAGCGTTCTATTGGCTGCGGCAGATACCTTCCGCGCGGCAGCGGTTGATCAACTTCAAACTTGGGGCAAACGTATAGGTATCGAAGTAATTGCAGGCAAACCACATGCAGAACCAGCATCTGTTGTTTTTGATGCGGTAACTCAAGCAATTAAATCAAGTGTTGGATTTCTATTGATTGATACCGCAGGACGATTGCACAATAAAAGCGACTTAATGGATGAGTTGAGTAAAGTTAAACGAGTGATTGAAAAGTCTTTACCAGTATCTGAAGTTCTTTTAGTCATTGATGGTTCGACTGGCCAAAATGGCATCACCCAAGCAAAGATTTTTCTAGAAGCGGTAGATGTGACTGGTTTAATCATTACAAAACTAGATGGCAGTGCTCGGGGCGGTATAGCGCTAGCCATTGAGAGCGCTCTAGATATTCCAATCAAGTTTCTTGGCACGGGGGAGTCGATCTCTGATCTGCACCCATTTGAGCCCGCTAATTACCTTTCTGGGCTTCTTCAGGCTTAATTGCCGTAACACTCTTGTAACAAAAGTATGGATTTTGTGACCCCGTCTTAACCTAATAAACGATATCTCGTAACCCGTTGCCAGCATCTTTAGGCCATCTCAACGGCGAGTTTTTACACTTACTGAAAGAAGCAACTAATGGAAGAAATTGTTCTCAATTCAGGAGATACATCCTGGATTTTAGCTAGCACTGCTCTCGTTCTTTTAATGACACCGGGCCTCGCATTTTTCTATGGTGGAATGGTTCGCGCAAAGAGCGTACTTAATATGATGATGATGTCGATGGTTACCATCGGTGTTGTAAGTGTTATTTGGGTTATTTATGGATTTGAATTGGCATTTGGTTACAAAGCAAATTCACCTTGGTATGGAAACATTTCATTCTCAGGACTAGGTGGCATGGTTAATGACTTCACCAACAATGGTGGTCTCTACCCAATTCCAGTTCTGGTTTTTGCTGCATTCCAATTAATGTTCGCAATTCTTACCCCTGCGCTAATTTCAGGTGCGATTGCAGATCGTACAAAATTTATTTCTTGGGGAATCTTCGTTGCTATCTGGTCAACGCTGGTTTATTTCCCAGTCGCTCACTGGGTATTCGCCTTCGGAAATAAAGTTGGTGATACCGTAACTGGTACCGGATATCTTGCTGGTAAGGGTGTTCAGGACTTTGCTGGTGGAACTGCAGTACACATCAATGCTGGAGCAGCAGGTTTGGCTTTGGCAATTGTTCTTGGTAAGCGTGTTGGTTGGCGTAAAGAGGCAATGCGTCCACACTCATTGCCGCTTGTCATGCTCGGTGCCGGACTGCTTTGGTTTGGTTGGTTTGGATTTAACGCAGGATCAGCGCTTGCTGCAAATGGAACTGCTGCACTTGCGCTAATCAATACACAGGTTGCCGCAGCTGGAGCACTTCTTGGTTGGTTAATCGTTGAAAAGATTCGCAACGGTCACGCAACTTCACTTGGTGCAGCTTCTGGTGCAGTAACTGGTTTAGTTGCAATTACACCCGCTTGTGCTTTCGTAGCACCGTGGGCTGCAGTAGTGATTGGTGTACTTGCTGGTGGAATTTGTGCACTTGCAGTAAGTATTAAATATGCTCTCAACTTCGATGATTCACTCGATGTTGTTGCAGTTCACTTAGTTGGTGGAATTGTTGGATCACTCGCTATCGGCCTCTTTGGATCATCAGCAGTAAATAGCGTTGGTCTAGATGGGCTCTTCTACGGTGGAGGCACCGCGCTTCTCGGTAAGCAAGCACTCGGCGTTGGCTTAGTTCTGGCCTACTCATTCATTGCAACTTTGATAATTGGGTTCGCAATTGAAAAGACCATCGGTTTCCGAGTCAAGAAAGATGCTGAAGTTGAAGGTATCGACTACACCGAACATGCTGAATCTGCTTATGAATTAACTAGCTCATCAAGAGGAGGATCACTGCTATGAAGTTAATTACAGCTATCTTGAAACCATTTAAGTTAGATGAAGTTAAAGATGCCTTGCAAGTCGCTGGCGTTACCGGAATGACTGTTTCAGAGGCAAGTGGCTTTGGTCGCCAACGTGGACACACTGAGGTTTACCGAGGTGCTGAATACACAGTTGATCTAGTGCCAAAGGTACGTCTAGAAGTTATTGTCGATGATCAAGATGCAGCGGCAATAGTTGATGTAATCGTTAAGGCCGCTTCTACCGGCGCTATTGGAGATGGAAAAGTTTGGACAACTCCAGTTGATTCGATTATTCGCGTCCGAACTGGTGAACGCGGATCAGAGGCTATTTAGTCTCATTCGTTTTCCTTATGTGCAAGCATCAAAAGTAAGATAAGTGCATGGGTACACGTGAGCGTAGAGAGCGATCGAACGAGAGCGATCGTTTTATTAGTTCACTATTTACCGGTGTATCGGGGGTAGCACTCGCCGCGGTCGGAGGTTACGGCCGCGGCGAGCTATCGCCGGGATCAGATTTAGATATTTTATTTTTACATAGTGGTCGAGTAGATGAAATAGTTTTAAGTGAACTCGTAAATACCGTCCTCTACCCTCTTTGGGATAAGTCATTCAAGGTTGATCATTCAGTTAGAACTCGATCTGAAACTCGCGAGAGTGGTGCCCAAGATTTAAAAGTGGCGCTGGGACTCCTAGATATTAGATTGATTTGTGGAGATGCCGATTTAGTCGCAGCAGTGCAACATGATGCGATTGACCAATGGCGAAATAATTCCAGAGAGCGGCTCCCAGAGTTAAAGTCTTCACTCTCACAACGTCATGAACGTTCAGGAGAACTCGCCTATCTTCTAGAGCCTGATTTAAAGGAAGCTCGCGGGGGATTGCGTGATATCAACGCGCTTCATGCTATTTCGCTATCGGGCGCAGTCAGCGTTTCATTAGAACATATAAGTAAGGCTCAATCAGTGTTGATGAGCGCTCGTGAAGCGCTACATATTGTCACTGGGCGCGATAAAGATCGCCTCTTGTTTCAGGAACAAGATAAAGTCGCGCAACTTCTAAATTACAAAGATGCCGATGCACTGATGAGTGATATCGCCCAAGCTGCTAGATCTGTCGATTATCTTTTAGAATCAACGTGGCACCGTTTTGAACATCGAGGCAAAGATGGATTAGGTAGATTTCTCAAAAAACCGCGAGTCTCGCGAGTCTCGCGGGGTATCTCTATCGCACATCAAGAAGTTTTTATTGATGAAGACTTTGATTTTAAGTCAGATCCCATTATTGGAATCCGTGTGGCGGCAACAGCAGCCCAAACTGGACTTCCTATCGCTCCAACGACTTTACAACGCTTAGCGCGCTCATTTGCTGATGGCGAAAGCGTGCTACCGAATCCGTGGCCACGCGCAGCACGAGAAAATCTAATTTCACTAATTGGTGCGGGTCAACCAATGGTAAGAATTTGGGAAGGATTAGATCAGGAAGAAATTTTATTTAACTGGTTACCTGAGTGGCGAGCAGTACGGTCGCTTCCACAACGCAACGTCTTGCATCGACATACAGTCGATCGCCACATGGTTGAGACGGCGATATTTGCGGCAGCGCTAACGAGGCGAGTCCATCGTCCGGATTTACTTCTCTTTGCTGCGCTCTTTCACGATATCGGCAAAGGAACACAGGAAGACCATAGCGAACGTGGTGAACACTTGATTGAACCACTTGCTCGTCGTATCGGTTTTGATGAGGCTGATATTGCAACTCTTAAACTTCTCATTAAGCACCACTTACTCCTAAGTGCTACCGCAACCCGAAGAGATCTTGATGACCCAGCAACTGTTGCATCCGTAGTTGCAGTGATTCCAGATTTGCAAACTTTAGAACTCTTACAGGCGCTGAGTATTGCTGATGGTCAAGCCACTGGCCACGGAGCATGGAGTACTTGGAAAGAGAATTTATTAAACGAGTTGTTTTTACGAGTTCGATCTGCGTTAAGTGATAACACTGTTGCTAGCCAGCCAGAATTTACAGATGAACAGAGAGAGTTCGCCTTAACTGGTGAACTACGAGTACAGATAGAGGAACGCAATCCAGATTATGCAATCGAAGTTATCGCTGCAGATAGACCGGGATTACTCTCGATTGTGGCAGGAGTGCTGCACATGGAGCGTTTTGATGTCCGATCGGCTAGAACTAAAACTATTGGTAATAGTGCAATCATGAAATGGATCGTCACCCCAAATGAATTCGCGGCTGAAATAAGTTCTGAAAAAATTAAGAACACCATTAAGGAGGCTCTTAATGACTCCACTGAGTTATCAAATCGAGTGAGTAGAAAAATTCAAGACTATACAAGTGCCCCATCAATCCCAGTTCCTAAACCGATCATTGAAACATTTATGGATGCCGCAACTGATGCCACAATTATTGAGGTACGCAGCCATGACCGACCCGCGCTGCTCTTTGGTATTGGTGAGGCGATCACTAAATCAAATATTGATATTAGATCTGCAATTGTGACGACTCTCGGTGCTGAGGCAATCGACACTCTGTATGTAACGGAAATTAGTGGGGGAGCGCTTTCAAGTGAGAGAGCCGAAGAGGTTGTGGCTCGGCTATCTGCAGCGCTGAAGTAGTATTACATTCTTATGTTTAATTCACTTTCCTCAAAATTCGGTGACGTATTTTCTAGTCTCCGCTCACGGGGCAAAATATCAACTTCTGATATCGAGGCCACGTGTTCTGAAGTTCGCACCGCGCTCCTTGAATCAGATGTAGCGCTCTCAGTTGTTGAAAATTTCGTGGAGAAAGTCCGCGCAAAATCTCTGGCGGCGCTTCCTAATCTGCAATCAGGATCAAATCAGGCGCAGGCAATTTTTGAAATTGTTAACTCAGAGTTAGTCGAAGTACTTGGGGGATCGGCTCGGCGAGTACGCATCGCAAAAAATCCACCGACCGTAATCATGTTGGCGGGGTTACAAGGTGCCGGTAAGACGACTTTGGCGGGCAAGCTTGCGAAATTTTATGCTGACCAAGGTAATACTCCACTTTTAGTTGCATCTGATTTACAAAGACCTAACGCTGTAAATCAATTACAAGTTGTTGGTGAAAGTATCGGAGTTCCAGTGTTTGCACCTGAACCGGGAAATGGTTCTGGTGATGCGGTCAAAGTTGCAAAGGCAGGGATTGAGTTCGCGCAGAGCAAGCTTTATAACATGGTGATTGTCGACACCGCGGGACGACTTGGAATCGACCAAGAGTTAATGAATGAAGCGAAAGCAATTCGAGATGCAGTAAATCCAAACGAAATTCTTTTTGTGGTCGATGCGATGATCGGTCAGGATGCAGTAAAAACCGCCCAAGCCTTTCAAGATGGAGTGGGTTTTGATGGCGTTGTTCTCACCAAGTTAGATGGTGATGCTCGAGGAGGCGCAGCGCTTTCAATTGTTGAAATAACTGGTCGTCCAATTATGTTCACTTCAAATGGAGAGAAATTAACTGATTTTGATATTTTTTATCCCGATCGGATGGCCTCACGCATTCTTGGTTTGGGAGATGTGGCAACGCTGGCAGAACAAGCTAAAAGGGCCTTTGATGGTGAATCAGCAGCTAAATTAGAGGAGAAGTTTGCACGCGGTGATGATTTCACTCTGGAAGATTTTCTAGAACAGCTAGAAGCAATGTCGAAGATGGGGTCGATGTCCAAACTTCTAGGTATGTTGCCGGGCACTGCTGGTATGAAGAAACAGATCGAGAATTTTGATGAATCAGAAATAGTTAGAACTAAATCAATCGTGCAATCAATGACTCCGCTTGAGCGACGCGATCCAAAAGTTCTAAATGGTGCTCGACGAGCTCGAATTGCCTTGGGCTCGGGGAGAAAAGTCTCAGATGTTAATTCACTCGTTGAAAAATTCTTGGGTGCGCAGAAAATGATGAAGCAGATGCGTAGCGGTAAAGGCGCACCGGTTGGGATGCCCCTGTCCAGCAATCCAATGTTCGGTAAGACTGTGGCTGCGCCAGCGAAAAAGAAGTCTAAATCTGGAAATCCAGCTAAAAGAGCGGCTGAAGAGGCGGGTTAAACCCCCGATTTCGCATCTGCACGCCTAGATGGCAAGATTAGGAACCTGTTGCGGGGCCCTCTACCCCTACAACATCCATATCCACAGTTTGATTGAATACATGCGCACCCCGCTGCATTGAATTCGATACAACACACTTTTTAGGAGCACTACTTCTTTGGCTACAAAAATTCGCTTAATGCGCATGGGAAAGATCCGCACACCATTTTTCAGAATCGTAGTTACAGATTCTCGCAAAGCTCGTAACGGACTCTCGATCGAGGAAATCGGTCGTTATGTTCCAGGACAAGAACCATCAATCATGGAAGTTAATTCTCCACGTGCACAGTATTGGCTTGGCGTTGGTGCACAACCAACTGCTGCTGTAGAGGCAATCTTTAAAGTTACTGGCGACTGGCAGAAATTTAAGGGACTTCCCGGAACTGAAGGAACTCTTCGTTTCGCTGCTCCAAAGCCTGCCAAGAGCATTGCTTACGAAGCTGCAGTTAAAGCTGCAATGGCTGAGCCAGCAGAGGGTGCAACAACAATGAAGAAGAAGGCGCAAGAGAAGTTAGCTGCAAAGGCTAATCCAGCTCCAGTTGCCGTCGAAGAAGTAGCAGTTGTTGAGTCACCAGTTGTTGAAGAAACTCCTGCACCTACAGAAGCAGCCGCTGAATAACAATGATGGACGAAGCTCTCGAGCACCTCGTAAAAGGAATCGTTGATAATCCTGAAGATGTAATCGTTAAGGAAAAGACTCACCGTCGCGGCACCACTCTTGAAGTGCGTGTTAATCCTGAAGATATCGGCAAGGTAATCGGACGTAATGGTCGCACTGCAAAGGCGCTACGCACAGTCGTAAGCGCTATTGCAGGTCGCACCGTTCGTGTTGATCTCATCGATACCGACGAGGCGCGCTAACTAATCTTGTTTATATGCGCCTTAATGTAGGTCGCATCGGTCGTGCTCACGGAATTTTAGGTGAAGCCACAATTGAAGTTCGCTCTGATGAAGCCGAAGATCGCTTTGCAATTGGAGCGATTCTAGAAACAGATTCGCAGGGAAATCTAAAAGTGATTTCCGCGCGCGTTCATAATGGAATTCTTTTACTTGGGTTTGCAGGCATTTCAGACCGAAATTCAATCGAAAAATTCCGAGATGTTTTGCTTTATGCCGATGTCGATATTAATGCACCGGGTTATGATGAAGATGATTATCATGTATTGCAGTTAATTGGTTGCAAAGCATTTTTAGTAGATGGCGAGTTATTTGGTGAAGTTAAAGATGTTCTAAATTTGCCGGGACAAGATCTACTAAGTATTACGACTGCAACTGGCGAAGTATTAATTCCATTTGTTCATCAGTTAGTGCCAATTGTGGATATAAAAGGTAAGACAATGACGGTTATTCCACCAGAGGCGTATGAAGCCGGAGTCCGTAATGAAAATTGATGCCATAACTATTTTTCCTGAATATTTTGCACCAGCTCAACTATCACTACTTGGTAAAGCCCAAGATAAAGGACTTGTTGAGATTCAAGTTCACGAATTGCGCACCTTCACAGCAGATAATCACAATACTGTCGATGACACTCCTTACGGTGGTGGCGCAGGAATGGTGATGTTGCCCGAAATTTGGGGGCGCGCAATTGATGCGAGTATCGATGCGGGTACTGACTTAATAATTCTTACACCAGCCGGAAAACGTTTTAACCAGGAGATGGCTAAACATTTTTCTAAGGCTACTCACTTGATATTTGCGTGTGGCCGTTACGAAGGTATTGATGATCGCGTTCGTGCCCATTATTCATCAGATGAATATCAGACCAAAAATATTCGGGTTCATGAGGTATCAATTGGAGATTACGTACTCGGTGGTGGGGAAGTAGCCGCACTTGTGATGATTGAAGCGATTACACGATTGATTCCAGGAGTATTAGGTAATCCAGAGTCATTGGCGGAGGAGTCACATAACTCTGATGGATATTTGGAATATCCAAATTATACAAAACCGCAAGAGTGGCGTGGATTGATAGTGCCTGATGTTTTATTGAGCGGAAATCACGCAGAAATAGCAAAGTGGCGAACCTTACAGGCGATTGAGCGAGCAGAAAAGAATTTATAACTGGGCAGTAACCAGTTCTCTGCAATATCTTTGACCTATGAGCGAAGAGTCAGCCAAGATCCAAGCCCGCTTGATCCGCGACCTCGAACCTGTCGTAGCAGTTGAATTAGAGCGCCATATCGGTGTTCAAAAGAATTGGTATCCACACGAGTATGTCCCATGGTCAAAAGGTCGTGATTACGCGGGTCCGCTAAATGGAGATGCTTGGGAGGCGAAAGATTCACGTCTAACTCCAGTAGCGCAAGATTCGTTAGTTTTGAATTTACTTACTGAAGATAATTTACCGAGTTATCACACCGAGATTGCGATCTCTATGGGTCGAGATGGTGCATGGGGGAATTGGATCGAACGTTGGACCGCTGAAGAAGCGCGTCACGCAATTGTTATCCGTGATTACCTTATGGCTACGCGCGGAGTTGATCCATACGAACTTGAAGATTTACGTATGGCTCACATGTCACTTGGATATCAAACTCCTTACGAAAATGACATGCTGCACACGATCGCCTACGTTTCATTTCAAGAATTAGCGACTCGTATTTCACACCGAAATACTGGAAAAATGTCCAACGATCCGATTGCAGAAAGCATGATGCAGCGCATTTCACTCGATGAAAATCTACATATGCTCTTTTATCGCAACACTTTATCGGCGGCTCTAGAGATGGAACCAAATGCTGCGATGCGCGCTATTGCTGATGTTGTGACAAATTTTGATATGCCAGGCGCCAATATGCCGGGCTTTGGACGTAAAGCAGTGCAGATTGCCCTAGCCGGTATTTATGATTTACAGCTTCACATTGATGAGGTAGTGGCACCTGTACTTCGAGCTTGGAATGTCTTTGAGAGGAATGATTTATCTGGAGATGGGCTGGTTGCTCGCGCAGAGTTAGTCTCTTTCCTTGAGAAATCTGGAAAAGATGCTGCCGCCTTTAACGATAAGCGAGAAGTTTATTTTGAGCGGCAGATAGCCCGCGGGATCGAACCAATCCGTATTCAGAAGTAGTATTTCGTTATGTGTAGATTACTTGGCTATGTAGCAACACAAGAGAGAACTTTCGCCGATGTTGTTGGTGAAGGTTTTGATAACTTTATTGAACTTTCTAGAGAACATAAGCATGGGTGGGGTATTTCAGCGTGCTCTAGGCAAACTCGCACCACTGAGTTAGTTCGTGATTTAACTTTAGCGGCTGATAGTGAAAAGTTCGCTGAGTCATCAGAGAATCTGAAATCAGATGGTGCCCTGCTACACCTGCGCTTAGCATCAAAAGGTTTGACGGTAGATCTTTCAAATAATCATCCATTTGTTTACGGTGATTATTCGTTTATGCATAACGGAACTATCAAGTCCATTGCTGCCCTAGAGAAATATGTTGACCCAAGATATTTAGATCAATTCACATCCACTACCGATAGCGAACGCTATTTCTATTCTGTTCTTACTCAAATCGATGAGCTAGGACTGATTGAGGGAGTTCGAAAAGCAGTCAAAAATATTTCAGCAAACTGTGATTTTACGAGCATAAACTCGATGCTATTAACCCCAGATACCTTTATCGCAGTCTGCGAATTTAACGTTACGGATTCAAGTGAATGGACTGTGGATAGCCACTACGAATTGCGGTATAGCGTTGAAGATGGGGTAATTAAGGTGGCATCTACTGGTTGGGGCAAAGATCACTGGACTCCACTAAAAAATCATTCGATATTAGTCGTAAATCGAAGTGATCTATCTTTTGAGGTACTCCCTCTCTAGTTCTCAGCGATATCCTTCTCCACATGTCCCGCACTTACACAGTCGAAACTTATGGCTGTCAGATGAACGTTCACGACTCAGAACGTATCTCTGGTTTGCTTGATGAAGCCGGATATATCCCGGTAGTTGTGGGCGAGCAGGCCGATATCGTCGTATTTAATACTTGCGCGGTTCGTGAGAATGCAGATAACAAACTTTATGGAAATTTGAGTTTTTTAGCACCAATTAAGAAGGCAAATCCAAAAATGCAGATTGCAGTTGGTGGCTGTCTGGCACAGAAAGATCAATCAATAATCTTAAAGAAGGCACCTTATGTAGATGTGGTCTTTGGCACCCATAATGTTGGGTCGCTACCAGTTTTATTAGAGCGCGCCCGAATCGAAGAAGAATCTCAAATCGAGATCTTAGAGGCGCTAGAACACTTCCCATCGACTTTGCCAGCGCGCAGACTCTCTGCTTTCACTTCATGGGTATCTGTCTCGGTCGGATGCAATAACACTTGTACATTTTGTATTGTTCCAACTTTAAGAGGCATCGAGAAAGATCGTCCTGAATCGGAAATTTTGAAAGAAGTCCAAGCACTTGTAGAACAAGGCGTAATTGAAATAACTTTGTTAGGCCAGAATGTAAATGCCTACGGCGTAGATTTTGGCGATCGTGGAGCATTTGCCTCACTGCTTCGTAAATGCGGCGAGATAGATGGCCTAGAACGAGTTCGATTTATGTCACCGCATCCGCGTGATTTCACCGATGATGTAATTGAAGTTATGGCTACAACTAAGAATGTGATGCCGCATCTGCATATGCCACTGCAATCTGGTTCAGATCGTATTTTGCAGGAGATGCGCCGCTCATATCGCTCCAGCCGTTACTTAGGTATTTTGGATCGAGTTCGTACTGCAATGCCACACGCCATGATCACCACCGACATCATCGTTGGTTTTCCAGGTGAAACTGAGGAAGATTTTCAAGCAACGATGGATTTGGCAACGCAGGCACAATTTGCCGCGGCTTACACCTATAAATATTCAATCCGTCCCGGAACACCAGCAGCGACTATGACTAATCAGATTGCTGATGAGATTGTTGGAGAACGCTATACCCGACTACATGAACACCAACAGAAAATTTCTTTAGGAGTAAATGAACGGGCAGTTGGCCAAAAACATCGTGCACTAGTTTCAGAATTCGAAGGTCGACGTGATGCTGCGCAATCCCGCCTCACTGGAAAAACTGAAGATTTCCGACTTGTTCACTTTGATGCCACAAGTTCGGCGCGAGCTGGAGACTTCGTAGATCTTGAAATAACTGGAGCTTCAGCACATTACTTAATTGCAAAAGAGTTATCCCATATTAAAACGCGTGGGGGAGATGCACATCAGATTCGTACCCAAGAAACTATTAAAGATAATTCAACAGCGCTTGGCATGCCAACCCTGAGAATTCGCGAGGCTAAGTAGTGGAATTAATTGTTATTTGTGGAGCAACAGCTACAGGTAAAAGTGAGTTAGCAATTGAGTTAGCGCAGACAATTAGCGCCGAGATTATTAATGCAGATTCCATGCAGCTTTATAGAGGTATGGATATTGGAACCGCTAAATTAAGCAAATCTGAACAATCTGGAATCCCACATCACTTATTGGATGTCTTGGAAGTGACGCAGGATTCCACTGTTGCGTGGTATCAAGATTTGGCACGTCAGATGATTACGGAAATACACTCGCGAAATAAAAGCGTTGTCATTGTTGGTGGAACCGGCTTGTATATAAAGGCGATACTCGATGATCTAAATTTTCCAGATACTGATCCGCAAATTCGTGCTCGTCTGACCACTGAGAGTGAGGAACTTGGTGCAGATGCGCTCTTTCAGCGTTTGGAAGAGTTAGATCCAGCCGCAGCCATTGCCATCGACCGACAAAATATTCGTCGCGTCATAAGAGCCCTTGAAGTTATCGAAATAACTGGTCAACCATTTACCGCTAATTTGCCTCGAGAAGATAGTTCTGCTTATCCAAACGCGCTGCAATTTGGTCTGGTGATGGATCGCGAGAAATTGACCGAGCGAATTGATCTGCGAGTAGATCTAATGTTTGAAAAGGGATTGGTAGCCGAAGTTGATTCTTTAATAGCGGCTGGAATTGAGCGCGGCACAACTGCGCGTAGAGCCCTTGGTTATGCGCAGTTGATTTCTGCCCATAATGGAGAGATCACCGAGGAACTGGCGCGTGAAGAAACTAAGCGTGCAACTCGCCAATACGCCCGCCGCCAAGAGACTTGGTTTTCAAGAGATGCGCGAATTCAATGGGTATCGGCCGCACAACGACGACTGGAAACAGTACTCCAGAAGATAAACTCACGCGCCTAATGACAACAAGCGAAATAACACAGGTGATTGGTACTTACGGTCATGGCACCGCTAATGACTTTGTCCTTATTTTTGATCCGGAAGATCAAATTTCGATAACTACTGCTCAGACCGCGGCTATCTGCAATCGAGACACTGGTATCGGGGCCGACGGTCTTATCCGAATAACCAAACGTGACGGCAAGTGGTTTATGGATTATCGAAATGCCGATGGATCACTCGCTGAGATGTGCGGAAATGGAATACGAGTAATGGCCCGTTATTTAGTTGAACGTGGTCATCAACCTGAAGGAATATTTGCAATAAATACTCGCGATGGAATCAAACATTTGCGAGTGCCAATGACTGATGACATTTCTGTAAATATGGGGAAAGTTATTGATGAGTCAGAAGCGGTGACTGCGAGCGTTGGTGGAAAAATTTGGAACGGTTACCACCTGAGCGTTGGAAATCCGCATGCAGTTGTTTTTGTTGAAAAAATAGAAGATGTTGGATCTTTGGTGGATGCACCAGTTGTGCGACCTAAAGAGTCCTATCCAGATGGAGTCAATGTTGAATTTGTAGAAATTGGTGCAAATAACGAATTAAAGATGCGTGTTCATGAACGTGGTAGCGGTGAAACAAAATCATGTGGTACCGGAACCTGCGCAGTTGCGATGGCAGCGATTATTCATACGGGAGGAAGACTTCCAGCACGTTGGACAGTATTTCCACCCGGTGGACGTTTAGTTGTCGATATCGATCCACATGCAAATGCCACACTCATTGGACCTGCCGTGTTGATTGCTGATCACGATATTTCACGGTTTTTGCAGGAAGTATGAGCGATAAAAATCCGCGCGATAGCGATAGCTTTGAAGAGTTATTACGCGAAAGCGCCAGAGTCGCCGCTGACTTCGATGCCGATGAAAGTGAATACGATCAGGATCCGCAACAAGAACTCAGTGATCGCCATGCGCTACGTCGCGTAAAGGGTTTTTCTACTCAACTTCAAGATATCTCTGATGCTGAATACCGCGAGCTTCAATTAGAACGAGTTGTCTTAGTTGGAGTATGGACCGAAGGTTCAGTTAAAATGGCTGAGAACTCACTCGCCGAATTAAAAGCACTTGCTGAGACTGCCGGTTCAGATGTTCTCGATGCGCTAATCCAGCGAAGAGATAAACCTGACCCAGCAACGTATATCGGTTCTGGAAAAGTTATTGAATTGTGTCAAATAGTTGCAACAACCGGTGCTGACACTGTCATCTGCGATGGAGAGCTTTCGCCTTCACAACTACGGCAATTAGAAGCAAAACTAAAAGTTAAAGTTGTTGATCGCACTGCTCTTATTCTTGATATTTTTGCCCAGCATGCCAAAAGTAAAGAAGGTAAAGCGCAAGTTGAGTTAGCACAGATTGCTTATTTGCTTCCGCGACTTCGCGGTTGGGGAGATTCGCTTTCTCGCCAAGTTGGTGGGCGCGCAGCTGGTGGTGCGGGTATTGGTGGACGTGGTCCGGGCGAAACAAAAATTGAAACGGATCGACGTCGCATTCGCGACAAGATGGCAAAGCTAAGACGCGAAATCGCCGAAATGAAAGTTTCCCGTGATACCAAGCGTCAAGAACGTAAACGCTTCAATATTCCATCAGTAGCGATTGCTGGTTATACAAATGCCGGAAAGTCATCACTTCTAAATAAGTTAACTAATGCCAATGTTTTAGTTGAGAATGCGCTATTTGCAACCCTCGATCCAACAGTGCGCAAAACTCAAACTTCCGATGGACGCACTTACACGCTTTCAGACACGGTTGGATTCGTACGACACCTACCTCATCAACTTATTGATGCTTTTAAATCAACGCTTGAAGAAGTTTCGGGATCAGATTTAATTGTGCACGTTGTTGATGGATCCCATCCTGATCCTTTTGAGCAAATTCGTGCGGTTCGCGCAGTAATTAATGAAATTGGTGGGGGAGATATCCCTGAAATTATTGCAATCAATAAAGTTGATGCAGCTAATCCTGAGATAGTGCTTGAAATCTTGCGCAAAGAAAAAAATAGTTACGCTTTTTCAACGCGTACTGGATTTGGAATTGAAGGCTTAGTTCATGCAATCGAGAAGTCTCTTCCGCAACCGAATATAGAAATAAATTTAGTCATTCCCTATAACCGTGGAGATTTGGTAAGCGCGATCCATCAATCTGGGGAAATCCTGAGTGAGAATTATGTAGAAACTGGCACTGCGATTCATGCCAGAGTCGGAGCTGCCTTGGCGAAGGCGATCGAAGCAGCGGTTTAAGACGCCGCGTTCCAGTAATTCGTTATGATCTAAGGAATATAAAGCAAAGGCGGCGTGTTGTACGAGGAAATACTAGGTAAATACGCGAGTATGCGCCCCGTTAGCCTTTCTTAAACGAGAATTGGCGTTATGGCTTTATAGAAGTGAGGTGAGAGCAGTGGCAACAGATTACGACACCCCCCGAAAAACTGATGAAGAACTCCACGAGGAATCGTTAGAGGAACTCAAGGCAAAGCGCGTAGATGCTCAATCGGGACAGATCGATGTTGATGAATCAGATGCCGCAGAGAGTCTCGAACTTCCAGGCGCGGATTTATCAGGCGAAGAACTTGCCGTTCGAGTTGTTCCAAAACAAGAGGACGAATTCACTTGCTCTCGTTGCTTCTTGGTTCACCACATTACACAACTTGCTAAAGGCGAGGGAGCCAAAGCAGTTTGCAAGGAATGTAATTAATTAATTATTTTTTTCAGTAAGCAACGCGGCGAGCTCTTCGCCGCGTTTGCTCGTTATTAGCCAATATGGTGTTTTATCGCGCGGATCATTTAGCGAAACTTTTAGCCCTTGGCTCATCCAAAATCTTATTGCTAAGTAAGCGGCTGGATCAGCATCTCGTGTTCGAATAAGTCGAAGAGCCTCATTATCTAAAACAGTAATCTGGCCCAGATACTTGAGATCAATTTGCGCCTTATCAATTTTTAGAATTTTCCCATCAAAAGTTATTGTTGAAGTTAATAAGTGGGCAATAAAAAAGAGCGCCACAGTAAAAACTATAAGAACGATCCATGTGGCTCGTGCATCAAATGCAGCCCAGATTGATAGCGCTACTGAGAGAAATAGAAAGTAAATGAATGCCAACACCCAGATCGGCGGCCTTAAGACTTCTCGAAACTTCACATTCAGAGTCTAGATCAAGTAAACTCATCACATGAGTCGAGTGGCAAGCACTACACCGCCGGAAGGCGCTGTGATTCCGGAGCGACACGAAAAAGCTCCTGAAAAAGGCACAAAGATCCCATCGCACTTTGGTCACTGTTTTGGCTGCGGCGAATTACACCCCACTGGATTACATTTAGTTGCACATGCAGGAGTAGGTGCAGATTTAACAGCGGAATTTACTGTTACTGAAAATCATCAAGGAGCGCCTGGGCTAGCGCACGGTGGTTTACTCTCACTGGCATTTGATGAAGCACTTGGGAAATTAATGTGGCTAATTCGCTCTCCTGCAGTTACTGCCAGATTAGAAACAGATTTTCTAAAACCTGTTCCAATGGGAACCACTCTTCATATAACTGCGCGTATTACGGGACAGGTAAATCGTAAGGTCTACACTGAAGCAGAAGGACGGTTAGGGAGTGTAGATGGAGAAATTGCAGTACGAGCAGCAGCACTCTTTGTCATCGTGCCAATGTCGCACTTCTTAGATAATGCGCCAAAAGAATATTTAGAACATATTGCAAAGAGCCCAGAGATCTTGGCTTTTGTTGATCCAGACTTTGAGATTAATCCGTAATGTCAGTTAAAGTTTTAATAACTCGATTAGATTCTGATCTACCTCTCCCGCGATATGCCAAAGGTGGAGATGCTGGAGCCGATATTGTTTCTCGAATTGATGTCACGCTAGCGCCGGGGGAGCGAACTCTGGTTCCAACTGGGATAGCGATTGCACTTCCAGATGGTTATGTAGCGTTAGTACATCCTCGCTCTGGTTTGGCCATTAAGCACGGAGTCACGATGGTCAATGCCCCTGGAACGGTGGATGCCGGTTATCGTGGTGAGTTACAGATAATTTTAATAAACCATGATCCAAGTGAGAGCGTTACATTTAAACGTGGTGATCGGATCGCACAACTTGTAATCCAGAAAGTTGAGCGCGCGGATTTCATTGAAGTTCAAAACCTTCCAGGTTCAGGTCGTGGAACAGATGGTTTTGGATCTACGGGGCGAACGTGAGTCAATCTGAAGATAAAGCGAAAGTTCTTGCTGCCTTCGGTGGCGCTAAGGGGTTAATTGATTCAGGAATCCCATCAGTAGTTTTTCTAGTTGTATTTAATTTACAAGATGAATTACGAACCGCGCTCTACGCTTCACTTATTGTTTCGGGTCTACTAACGATAATTCGGTTAGCTAAGAGAGACACAATTCAGCATGCGATGTCAGGGTTGATCGGTTCACTAATCTGCGCTTGGTTTGCCAATAGAACTGGAAATGCCAGCGATCTTTATCTTCCGAAATTGTTAACTAACCTTGGCTACGGATCGGTTTATTTAATCGCCAATCTAGCGGGATGGCCGATTTTGGGACTGCTACTTGGTCCAATTTTAGGTGAGAATTTATCTTGGCGAAAAGATCCCATTCGTGCGCGAGCCTATAAACGTGCCAGTTGGCTTTGGGTAGGAATGTTCTTCATCAGAATTGCAGTGCAATATCCAATTTACCGAAGTGGAAATGTTAATTTACTCGGAACGGTAAATCTGGCAATGGGATACCCACTTTTTATTGCAACCGCATATGGATCTTGGATGATTCTAAAAAACGTACCAACTACAAAAATATCTAGTTAGCAATAAAGCAGGATTTAATTAAATCTTCAGCCACTGCTGATGCGACAAAAAGTAATTCATCCCCAGCGCTAAATACATCGGTCGGAGTTGGTGTTATTACACGTCCATCGCGAACAATTGCCGCGAGAGATGCGTCATCCGGCAGTTCTACCTCTTCGACGGTCTTTCCTATACAGAATGAATTATCTGGCAGCGTAAGTTCGACCAAGTTTGCTTGACCTTTTCGGAAAGAGAAGAGACGGACAACATCTCCGACACTTACCGCTTCTTCAACTAAGGCCGAAATAATTCTTGGAGTAGAAACCGCCACATCCACGCCCCATGAACTATCAAAGAGCCATTCGTTCTTTGGATGATTTATGCGAGCCACCACTCGTGGAACTCCGTATTCAGTCTTTGCCAAGAGAGATGCCACTAAATTTACTTTGTCATCACCAGTTGCGGCTACTAAAACCTGACATGAACTGAGCGCTGCCTTATCTAGTGATGTAACTTCGCAGGCATCGGCCATTAACCATTCAGCATCAGGTACAGATTCGAGTTTAAGTGCTTTAGGGTCACGATCTATTAGAAGAACTTGATGTCCATTATCTAGAAGCTCGCGAGCGATAGCGCGTCCAACATTTCCAGCTCCAGCTATTGCAATTCTCATGAATGATCCTCTGGTGAACGTGCCAAAATTTCTTCGACTTTTTTAACATCTTTATCAAGCACTGTTATGTGAAGTAAATCGCCTTCTTGCAAAACCGTATGTTCATCTGGAATCAGCCCTTCAGCGAGACGAGTTAAAAATGCAACTCGCGCCGAAACCGTTGCCTCAATTTCAAAAATCGGACGGCCAAACCAATCTACATGTGGGTGCATCTCACATAACTGGATCGTGCCTGTGGCATCATGCCACTCAGAACGTGAACCCTCTGGAAGTAAGCGACGAAGGATTTGATCAGTTCCCCAACTAACAGTTGCCACGGTTGGAATTCCTAAGCGTTGATAGATTTCAGCGCGGCCAGGATCATAGATTCGTGCGACTACATTGGCAACGCCATAAGTTTCGCGCGCAACACGAGCCGCTAAAATATTTGAATTATCACCATTACTTACTGCAGCGAAAGCATCAGCGGTCTCGATTCCAGCTTCTAATAAAGTGTCACGATCGAATCCAACACCAGCAACGGTGCGACCTTTAAAATTTGGAGGAAGGCGGCGAAACGCTTCACGTGATTGATCAATAATGGCGACTGAGTGTCCTGCCGCTTCGAGTTCGGTAGCTAATGAAGAGCCGACTCGGCCGCAACCCATAATTACTACGTGCATAAGTATTAACTTACACCCTTAGGCTTACCTTTATGACAATTGAGAGCGCCAGCCAGCAGAAGCCAGATCGAAAAGATGGGCTAGCAGTTGGGGATCGCGCAATTGTAAGTATCGAGAAAATCGCTCATGGTGGCCATTTTATCGCCCGCCATTTAGGAGCAGTCATTTTTGTTCGTCATGCAATTCCGGGTGAAGAAGTTGAGATTGAAATAACTAGCGTTGGTAAATCCTTTAATCGTGCTGATGTGACGAAGGTAATTTCCGCATCTGCTGATCGAGTAAGCGCGCCGTGTATTTATGCCCATAGCGCAGGTTGTGGTGGATGCGATTTTCAACATATTTCGCTAAAACGACAGCGAGATTTAAAAAGTGAGGTCATTACCGAACAATTTTTACGGATTGCCAAGAAAGAGTTGGTTGTTAAAGTCGAAGAAGTTGGAGCTGCGCTTGGATATCGGACTCGCTTCAGCGCCGTAACAACGCGAGATGGAGCGCTCGGTTTTCGCCAAGCGCGTAGCAACAAGACAATTCCAGTAAGTGATTGTCGAATTTTGCAGCCTGAAATGAAATTTAGTGAATTGCAATCTAGACGTTGGAAAGGGGAGATGCGAGTAGAAGTATCGCTCTCAACTACGGGTGAGCGAACTATTGCAACTGGATATACGCGTGATGATTCGCCAGTTCGAACGAGTGAGGGACCAGATGTCGCGCACTATGAAGTAAATGAAATTGGGCTTGAAGTATCTCAGAGGTCTTTCTGGCAGAGCCATAAGGATGCGCCAACACTCTTATCCCAAGTGTTAATTGACTTTGCCAAAATTAAAGAGACCGACCATATTTTGGATTTATATGGTGGGGTTGGATTGTTCACTTCTCAATTAATGAATTTAATAGGGGAATCAGGAACTATTGATTTAGTCGAAGGTAGCAAAATTGCTACCACTGATGCACAACGCAATTTTTCAGAAGATAGCCGGATCAAAGTTCATCTAGGTGATGTCGAGAAGATCCTGCCCCGATTTTCAATTGCAGATGTAATTGTTCTGGATCCGCCACGCGAAGGAGCTGGCAAGAGCGTTGTTGAATCGATGATTGCGCTATCGCCAAGAGCGATTGTTTATATTGCCTGTGACCCCGCTGCTCTGGCGCGAGATACCGGGTATCTCGAATCGGCGGGGTATTTACTCACCGAAATTCGAGCCTTTGATCTCTTTCCCATGACGCAACACATCGAATTGGTTGCGCTATTTACGCCGATTAAGGTATCTTGATATCAAGATAAATAGTAAAAGGGATGAGCGATGAGTAAAAATTCATTAGGCGCTAAAACAAAACTTTCTGTTTCTGGAAAAGATTTCGAAATCTTTGAAATCTCCAAAGTAGATGGCGCTGCGACTCTTCCATTCTCATTAAAAATTCTGCTTGAGAACTTGCTGCGAACTGAAGATGGCGCGAATATAACCGCGGACCATATAAAAGCTTTGGCACAGTGGGATCCAGCGGCAGAACCTGACACTGAAATTCAATTTACGCCAGCACGAGTAATAATGCAGGACTTCACTGGTGTTCCTTGTATCGTTGATTTGGCAACTATGCGTGAGGCGATTGTTGAACTTGGCGGAGACCCAGCCAAAGTTAATCCGCTGGCACCAGCCGAACTTGTTATTGATCACTCGGTTATTGCTGATTTCTTTGGTACTACAAATTCATTTGAAAAAAATACTGATGTTGAATATGAGCGAAACCGTGAGCGCTATCGCTTCCTGCGCTGGGGTCAAGGTGCCTTTGATGAGTTCAAAGTTGTGCCACCAGGGACTGGAATTGTTCATCAGGTAAATATTGAATTCTTAGCGCGAGTTGTAATGACTCGTACTATTGAGGGAACGCTTCGCGCATATCCAGATACTGTTGTTGGAACTGATTCACACACCACTATGGTCAACGGACTTGGAGTTCTTGGTTGGGGAGTCGGCGGAATTGAAGCCGAAGCAGCACTTCTTGGACAACCAGTTTCGATGTTAATTCCTCGCGTCGTTGGATTTAAACTAAGTGGAGCTCTACCTGTAGGTACAACTGCCACAGATATGGCGCTAACAATTACTGAAATGCTGCGCAAGCATGGAGTCGTTGGAAAATTCGTGGAGTTCTATGGTCCCGGCGTTGTCGCGGTTCCGATGGCTAATCGTGTAACTATTGGAAATATGAGTCCAGAATATGGATCGACTTGTGCAATTTTCCCAATCGATGAAGAGACTTTAAATTATTTACGTTTAACTGGTAGAAGTGATGATCAAGTTGCACTGGTGGAGCAATATGCCAAGAAGCAGGGAATGTGGCATGACCCATCAGTGAGCCCAAGATTTTCAGAACACATTGAACTTGATTTATCTACTGTGGTGCCTTCGATTTCTGGTCCTAAACGTCCGCAAGATCGAATTTCATTAACTGAATCAAAAACATCGTTTGAAAAAATATTACCTACATACATCACCGAGAAAACTGGAACTGCTACATATCCAGTGAAAGTTGGAGATAAAGCGACTACCATAAAAAATGGTGATGTTGTTATCGCTTCAATTACTTCTTGTACGAATACGTCAAATCCATCAGTAATGATTGGTGCTGCGCTTTTGGCAAAGAAGGCGGTAGAACTTGGATTAACTTCCAAGCCGTGGGTAAAGACAACCCTTGCTCCGGGTTCAAAAGTTGTAACTGATTATTATGATCGTGCTGGACTTACGACTTACATGGAAGCGCTCGGATTTAACCTAGTCGGTTACGGTTGCGTTACCTGTATTGGAAACTCAGGACCGCTACCAATCGAAATTAGCAAGTCTGTAAATGAAAATGATCTAGCAGTTACCGCAGTTCTCTCTGGAAATCGAAATTTTGAGGGAAGAATTAGTCCAGATGTGAAGATGAATTACTTGGCTTCGCCACCGTTAGTTGTTGCCTACGCATTGGCCGGAACAATGGATCACGACTTTGCGACTGATTCATTGGGAACCGATAAGGATGGCAAAGAAGTCCTCTTGGTAGATATCTGGCCAACTGAGAAAGAAATTCAAGACGTTATCGATTCTTCAATATCTTCAGAGATGTTCAAGAAGGATTACGCAACTGTCTTTGATGGCGACCATCGCTGGAAATCACTAGATACACCAACTGGTAAAACTTTTGAGTGGGATGCGAATTCGACCTACGTGCGTAAACCCCCGTATTTTGATGACATGCCAGCGAAGCCAACTCCAGTTACCGATATTGCAGGTGCGCGAGTATTGGCAATTCTGGGAGATTCAGTTACTACTGATCACATTTCGCCTGCAGGAAATATTAAGGCGGATTCACCAGCCGGAAAATATTTAGAAGCTAACGGAGTAGCAAGGATCGATTTCAATTCCTACGGTTCACGTCGTGGAAATCATGAAGTAATGATTCGTGGCACTTTCGCAAATATTCGTCTAAAGAATTTACTTCTTGATGGAGTTGAAGGTGGATTCACTCGCAACTTCCTAAGCGGCGGTACTCAATCAACAATTTATGATGCATCAATTGCCTACCAAGCAGCGAGCGTTCCGCTAGTTATTCTGGCAGGCAAAGAGTATGGATCTGGTTCTTCGCGCGACTGGGCAGCAAAAGGAACTGCGCTCCTTGGGGTTCGTGCCGTGATTGCAGAAAGTTTTGAACGAATCCATCGTTCGAATCTAATAGGTATGGGAGTTTTGCCTCTTCAATTTATTAATGGAGAAACCGCTGCCAGCCTTGGAATAACTGGCGAAGAAACTTTTGCGATCTCTGGCATTACCGCCCTCAATGATGGTGGAATACCAAAAGAGGTAAAAGTCACTGCAGGGGATAAAACTTTTACAGCCAAAGTGCGAATTGATACTCCCGGCGAAGGTGATTACTACCGCCATGGTGGAATCATGCAGTACGTGTTGCGACAATTATTAGCCTAACGCTGATAAATATCGCAAAAATACAGTTCGCAAACTAGACTTGGTCAATGCTTGAGTCGATAAAGAGTCCCGCTGATATCAAGGCGCTAGATCAATCTGCCTTATCGAAACTAAGCGCTGAAATTCGTGAGTTTTTAATTGAAAAAGTTTCAAAGACTGGGGGACACCTGGGTCCCAATCTGGGGGTTGTTGAACTTACCTTGGCGATTCATCGCATATTCGATTCACCGCGCGATGTAGTTTTATTTGATACTGGACATCAATCTTATGTTCATAAAATTATTACGGGTCGCGCTGGATCCTTTGATGGATTGCGCCAACGCGGTGGCATTGCGGGATACCCAAATCGTGCCGAGAGCGAACATGATGTAATTGAGAATTCACATGCATCAACTGCGCTCTCTTGGGGCGATGGAATTTCATATGGCTTTGCTCGCACCGGACAAGCAGATCGTAATGTTGTGGTTGTTGTTGGTGATGGAGCTTTGACTGGTGGAATGTCTTGGGAGGCGCTCAATAATATTGCTGCCAACGAAACCCGAAATCTAGTAATTGTTGTAAACGATAATGAGCGTTCATATTCACCAACTATTGGTGGCGTGGCCACATACCTAGCAACTCTTCGAGTAACTCGTGGTTATGAGCGATTCCTGGATTGGGGTAAAGAAGTTTTACATAAAACTCCAGTCGTAGGAACACCGATTTATGAAACTCTTCATGGAATGAAAAAAGGCATAAAAGATATTGTGGCACCGCAAGGAATGTTTGAAGATCTGGGCCTGAAATATATGGGTCCAATAGATGGACATGACATCCTCGCCCTTGAAAAGGCGCTGCTAATGGCAAAGCAATTCGGTGCACCGGTACTTGTTCATGCGATTACCGAGAAGGGGCGCGGGCATCAGCCAGCACTTGCTGATGAGGCCGAAAAATTTCACGCTGTCGGAATTGTTGATCCTGAAACCGGAGCTTCCTTATCCAAGAAAGTTACGAGTTGGACTTCAGTTTTCTCTGATGAATTATTGGCAATCGGTCGCGAACGCGAAGATATTGTTGCCTTAACTGCTGCAATGCTTGGTCCAACTGGGCTTGATTCTTTTGAGAAGGAATTTCCACTACGCACTATTGATGTTGGGATTGCCGAGCAACATGCTGTAACTAGTGCGGCTGGTATGGCTTATGCCGGTCTACATCCAGTTGTGGCTTTGTACTCAACTTTCTTAAATCGAGCATTTGATCAACTTCTACTAGATGTGGCCCTGCATAAAGCAGGAGTGACATTTGTTTTGGATAGATCTGGAATTACTGGTGATGATGGACCGTCTCATCATGGAATTTGGGATTTAGCGCTTTCGGGAATAGTGCCCACCTTGCATGTTGCAGCGCCTCGTGATGGAGCGCGATTGCGTGAAACTTTAAGAGAAGCAGTTTTAATTTCAGACGCTCCTTCAATGGTGCGCTTTCCCAAAGGTGCCGTGCAGAGTGATATCCCCGCCTTTGAACGTCGCGATGGAATAGATGTTTTATATCGCGGTGAGAGCGCCGATGTTTTACTTGTCAGCATAGGTTCGATGGCTAGCATCGCCGTAGACGCAGCCTCCATGGCTTTTCGTGAAGGTGTTGGTGTAACAGTTATTGATCCTCGCTGGGTAAAGCCACTCCCTACATCTCTAGTTTCAATGTCACAGCGATTTAAGAGCGTTGTGGTTTTAGAAGATGGAATTAAACACGGTGGAATCGCAAGTTCAATTTCAGAAATGTTTAGAGAAGCTGGGCTGGCTACGCCAATTCATTCAATTGGCGTGCCACTTGAATTTATCGAACACTCAAAGCGCAGCGAGATTCTAAATGATCTTGGAATCACCGCTCAAAATATTGCGCGCAGTATCGTCGAGTGGAATAGCTCAGCTTCAGATATATCTATGGAAGAGATGCAATCCCCGGCGCATGAAAGTGCTGACCGCAAACCGCTTCGCTAATTCCTTCACGATCTAAGTAAGGCAATATTCCACCGAGGTGCATTGGCCATCCGGAACCCATTAACATACAGAGATCGATTTCAGCAGCCGTTGCAACAACGCCTTCATCAAGCATCATGCGCGCTTCAACTGCCAACGCCTTTAACGCACGTTCGCGAACTTGCTCAGCAGTTGAGGGTGTAGATCCTTGTTTTAGCAGTGCAACTGCTTCAGGGTTAGGAGAGTTTTTTCCATCGCTACCTTTTATATAAAAGTTGCGCACTTTAGCGGCAACCATCGCCTGCATAGTAGGGGAGATGCGATAGCGCGGTCCAAGGTTCTCATGCAAGGTTTCAGAAACGTGTAAAGCAACTCCAGGACCTACTAGGTCTAAGAGTTCAAATGGTGACATCGGGAAACCAATATTGCGCATCGCGTTATCTGCCACATCTGTTGGAGTCCCCTCATCAACAGCATCAGTTACTTCACCCATAAAGCGAGTGAGAAGTCGATTGACCACAAATCCGGGAGCATCCTTACAGATGATCATCGTCTTTTTAAGTTCTTTTCCTACAGCAACCGCTGTCGCAGTTGTCGCGTCATCAGTCTTTGATGTGCGAGCAACTTCTAGTAAAGGCATGATTGAAACTGGGTTAAAGAAGTGGAAACCAATTACTCGCTCTGGATTAACCATGCCTTCACTCATTCGTTCAACTGAAAGCGATGAAGTATTAGTTGCTAACACACATTCTGGAGAAACGATTTTCTCTAGTTTCTTGAAGAGTTCTTGCTTTACTGAGAGTTCTTCGAAGATTGCTTCAATAATAAAGTCAGCGCCAGCGAATGTATTTTGATCAGCAGATCCGCTGATCAAGAGTGATAAGCGATTGGCAGACTCTTCGCTCATTCGCTTCTTTTCAACAAGTTTATTTAATTCATTGCAAACCCAAGCAACACCTTTGTCAGCGCGCTCCTGATCAATATCAGTCATGACAATAGGGCATTTCAGATTGCGAAGAAGTAAGAGCGCCAACTGGGAAGCCATGAGCCCCGCACCAACAACGCCTACCTTGCTAACTTTGCGCGCCAACGCCGCCTTTGGTGCTCCTTCAACTTTCTTCCGTTTTTTCTGAATCAAGTTAAAGGCATAGAGTGAAGCGCGAAGTGGATCAGACATAGTTAGATCAGCAAGAGTTTGATCCTCAGCATCAAATCCAGCGCCACGGGTATTTGTGCGAGCCTCTGAAATTAGATCTAAAGCGCGCATAGGAGATGCAATCTCGGCTCCACCATATTTCTTAAGAGCTGCTGCACGACCAGTTGCTAGCGCACTTTCCCATGCCGGATCTGCAGAATAATCTTTACGCTCTATCTTCTGCTCGCCATTTAAAACTTTGGCTGCAAAAGTAACTGAGCGTTCTAAGAAATCTGCAGGTTCAAAAACTGCGTCAACTACGCCAAGTGCGAGAGCATCCTTAGCCTTCATCATGGTGTTGTTATTTAATGCGTTCAACATTATGACTTGAATTGCTCGCTCTGGACCAATTAACTTAGGAAGAATTGTGGCTCCACCCCATCCTGGTACCAAACCTAAGAAAACTTCAGGAAGTCCGGTAAATGAAGTCGTCGCTAAGGTGCGATATTTACAGTGCAATCCAACTTCTAATCCGCCACCGAGCGCTAGACCGTTGATGAATGCAAAGGTAGGAATACCACATTCATCTAGACGTCTAAATACATCGTGCCCAAGTTTTCCGATAGCCAGTGATTGGTCGCGAGTTGTTAGAAATGATAACGCTGAGAGATCGGCACCAGCAGCGAAAATAAATGGTTTTCCGATTATCGCAATGGCGGCAGGGGAGCGACCAATGGAATCAGTGATGGCAGCATCTAGCGCAAGAAGTGATTGCGGCCCAAAAGTATTTGGGCGAGTGTGATCTAGCCCGTTATCTAGAGTAATGAGTGCCAGAGTTCCCTTAAATCCAAATGCAGCCATATCAATCTCGCGAACTAGCGCCTGGGTGATAACTTCTTCTGGCGCACCTTCTGGAAGTGAAATAATTGTAGTCATTACTTTGAACCTCCAGTGAAGTGTGGATTTTCCCAAATAATTGAACCGCCCATACCTAATCCGATACACATTGTTGTAAGTCCGTAACGTACTTCTGAGTGCTCTTCAAATGAACGCGCTAAGTTGAGTGCTAAACGAATTCCAGATGAGGCAAGTGGATGTCCAACAGCGATGGCGCCACCAAATGGATTGACACGGGGATCATCATCGGCAATACCGAAGTGATCTAGAAATGCAATTACCTGAACTGCAAATGCTTCGTTAACTTCAAAGGCTCCGATATCTTCAATTTTTAGCCCAGCTTTTGCTAGCGCTTTAATTGTTGCTGGTACCGGTCCATAACCCATAACTTCTGGTTCAACGCCGGCAAATGCAAATGAAACCATCTTGGCTTTGATTCCAAGTCCAAGTTCTTTGGCTTTACTTTCACTAGCAAGAATTGCAGCAGTTGCTCCATCATTTAACCCTGATGAATTACCGGGAGTCACACGACCTGCGGGACGGAATGGAGTTTTTAATGTTGCTAAACCTTCCATGGTTGTTGTTGGGCGAGGTGGTTCATCAACTGTTGCAATTGACCAACCTAAATCAGGAATGCGCGCTGCGGTAGGAATTAAATCGCGCTGTATTTTTCCAGCAGCGTAGGCAGCAGCAGTTTTCATTTGTGAGTTGTAAGCGAATCGATCTGCGCGCTCTTTAGTTAATTGTGGGAATCGATCGTGCAAACGTTCAGCTGTGGCGCCCATTGCTAGTGCATCTTGCTCGACAATTTTCTCTGCTAAGAATCGGGGATTGGGATCTAAACCATCACCGATTGGATGATTACCCATATGTTCAACGCCACCTGCTATTGCAATATCAATTGATCCCATAGAGATCGCACCAGCAAGTGAAGTCATTGCTGTCATTGCACCCGCACACCAGCGATCAACTGAGTAACCCGGAACTGTGACTGGTAGGCCTGCCAACAATGAAACGCTACGACCAAGATTCATCCCCTGATCTCCAGTTTGAGTTGCCGCTGCGATTGCAACATCTTCTATCGCCGCTGGAGAAATTTTAGGATTACGCTCTAGCAGCCCGCGCATTGCGCGCACCATCAAGTCATCAGCGCGAGAACCCGAATACATACTGCCCGCTTTGCCAAATGGAGTACGGACGGCATCTACTAATACGACAGTTTCGGACATGGGTGGCCACTTTCTCTTCAGGTAGGAGAAAGGTTACTAGCCAGTAGTCATTTGGGGAACTGTGCCGCCGTTAAGTTGGCAGTACCTGCGGCTCAATCGCTTCATCGTTCTCGCCTTCGAGAACTGGCGCCTCCAAGGCCTCTACCTCAAGCAAGGCAGCTTCTAATATCGGTGCAACAACTGCAATCTGCCACTGGCGCGCTCCTAATTCCTCTAGAGCGCCCTCTACCTTGCCTTTGGGGGAGTTCCAACAAATGCGTCGCACGTATTCAGGAGTAATTAGATTCTCAAATGGAATCACCAGTTCATTAGCCGCCTCTTGAATGCGCGCTTTAGCGTGAGTCAACGGGGCATATCGCTCTGGAAAACGCTCTCGCCAAACCTTGATCGGTGGCAGTGAATCTGAATCCGTGCGAGTCGGTGGCCACTGATCCTCATCGAGGGCCAAAGCATCAGTGATGGCGCTAATCCAAGTCGCAGTATTTTCAAACCAGCGCGCTCGCAATCCAATAGGTCGCAGAGCTCGTTCTAAATCCTTCTTATTTTTAATTGGTTTCTCAGGTGCCAACGATGCAATTGCAACGATCGCCGCATCTGATAACAAACGACCTTGAGCGATATCTGCCTCGCGCGCTAATTCTACACGGATCATCCATAGTGAACGAACTATCGCTAATTGATTACGTTTCTTTAATTTATGCATGCCGGATGTACGCCGCCATGGATCTACCCGCGGGGCTGGGGCGGGTGCATTTAAAATTGATTGAAACTCTTCTTCGACCCATTTAATCTTTTTAGATTTTTCTAGAAGTTCATAAATCCGATCACGTAATTCAATTAAAAGTTCAACATCAAGGGCGGCATAATTAAGCCAATCTTGGGGCAGTGGTCGTTGAGACCAATCAACTGCTGAATGCTCTTTGGCCAGCGAAACCTGCATCAATGATTCCAAGAGTGGACCAAGACCAACACGAGGTAGACCTGCAATTCGTCCACCAAGTTCGGTATCAAATAAGCGTTTTGGATTAAGACCTACTTCGCGAAGGCAAGGTAAATCTTGAGTACTCGCATGCAAAATAACTTCATCGCTCTGTAATAAATCATTTAGTGCCAGAAAGAGCGGATGACCGGGACCAAAGGGAATCGGATCAATTAAATGCAACCCGCCGCCATTACGTTTAATTTGAATTAAATAAGCTCGAGCGCTGTATTTATATCCAGATGCGCGTTCGGCATCCACTGCGAACGGACCAGACCCGCGAGCCAGCGCCTTTAACGCCTCCTGAAAAGCCGATTCGGTATCGATAACTGATGGAACACCATTTGCGGGTGCTAATAATGGAGTTGCAGTGCTAACTGGATCTATCTCTTCAATCTGCATTTCTTCAATCTGCATTTCTTCAATCTGCCTTTCTTCCATACGTTATGGGCGCCGGCGAGCAGATGAAATAGAAGAGACTCCATCAGCAATTGGTGGTAATCCAGCAATCTCACCAAGCACATTGCACCAAGCCATCACATGGTTGATCATTTCTGTACTCTCTTTAATTATTGGACTCCACGATGCGCGAATTTCGATTTCTGATTGATCATTACGGGGGGAGAGTTTTCCAAAAGAGGCGCTAGATACACGGGTGACAGTTCCACTGGGAGCACTGAAATTGCAGTTTAGGCCGGCAAGTGAATCGAGCAACCAAGTCCAACCAACTTCAGGAAGTAACGGATCTTCTTGCATTGCTTCATCTACATCTGCACGAAGAAAAGTGACGCAGCGAAATTCGCCTTCCCAAGTATCTTGTCCACCCGGCTCATGCAGTAAAACGAAACGGCCTGATGCGATTTCATCTTCATCATCACCCAATTGCCCGTTAGAAACATCAGCGGTGAATGCGAAGGAGTAGGTTGCTAATTTCTGCGGAGCTGGAACTTCTTCCAGAATAATTTCACTTCGTGGAGTAGCAGTACGTAAATGCTCAACCATACGATTAAATTGAGTTAGATCCACTAGCCAATTCTAAAGAATTACGCCTGTTTTAAGTGGGAGGCGGGGCGGAGCAAGAGGTAGCCTTGCCCGCGTGGCAACGATACTAGCCTTACTTTCTAGCGCTTTATGGGGCACCGCTGATTTTCATGCGGGTAAGTTAAGTAAGAAGCATCCAGCAATTGCAGTTCTTGGTCTCACACAGGCAATTGGTTTAGTTCTTGGTTTGTTAATTGCGATTGCAACAAATGGATTTGCCAATGAAGCTTTTGGAGATAACGGTTATTTGATTCCTGGATTTTTTGCAGGAATCCTTGGTTATCTTGGAATGATTTGTTTATACGCAGGACTCTCTACCGGTCGCATGGGTGTTGTTTCACCGATCAGTGGATTAAGCGCGCTGATACCAGTTTCATATGCCTTCTTTGTAAAAGGCGATCGGCTCTCATTGATATTAACTATTGGTGCTTCTCTTGCAGTTGTTGGTGCATTTTTAGCCAGTGGTCCAGAATTATCGGGCGGTTTTCCAATCAGACCAATTCTCCTCGCACTTGGCGCAGCAGGCGGCCTTGGTAGCACTCTGACATTTATGGCGATTGGTTCGCAAGGAAGCGCGCTTATGACTATGGTCATGATGCGTATTACGACTTTTGGAATTTCCTTATGTATTTTTGCGAAGTATAGAAATATTGGTGGATTAAAATTCGAGCACACAATAATTTTAATCTTTATTGGTTCAGCAGATTTTATGGCGAACGTATTACTTGGAGTTGCTACAACTAAAGGAAATCTAACGCTGGCCATGGTTCTTGGTGCGCTTTATCCAATATTTACTGCATTTTTAGCGTTTCAATATTTACATGAGCGTTTACATAAAGTTCAATATTTGGGTATTGCCGCCGCAGTAGTTGGAGTTGCGATTATTTCTGCGTTTTAGCTTCGATAAATAAAGTCTTTTCAATTTCCTTACTTTGCACATCCTGAAATTGCGAAATTAATTGGTGATAGTCTAGAAAATCTGCGCCTCCAGTTTCGGAGGTAATGCTTAAGTAGATCCCATCTAGGGCTTTCCCTGCCATCAACGTTTCAATCATGGCGGCGCCTCCCTCGACCAGAACATTCTCACCAAACTTTGCTTTGCCCTTTTCCAGGGCCTCCAACGGCGAACAATTCCACCAGTAAGCAAGGCGGTTGTTGGCCAATGAATTGATCATGGAATGGGAAGCGATAACCACCGGAACTGGTGTGCGGTGATAAGGCTCGGCGCGGGCAGTACGACCCCCGATAAGAATGAAATCGACGCCTCTGCGGCGCTCTAGAAATGTGGTGCGATCTATTCCGGAGGTTATTAAGCGCGATGATCCTGCCTTTGAAGTTGATCCATCGGCTCCAATAACAAGGGAAGCGAAAACGGGCATGGTGAGAAGGTTAGCAAAAATCTATGTCAGTGGCCTCGTATACCTTTCGTAACATGATCATTACATGCGATACCTGTGCAGTGCGCGATATTGGTTGCAACGATTGCGTACTTTCCTATCTTCTAATTCCGCTCACTGATGCGCCGAGACCTGTGGTGCAAGAGATTCCAGATCAAACTGCCGAAGCGATCGAACTACTTGCCTCGCGTGGAATCGTGCGTCCCCTTCGATTCAATCGCGCCCAAGGCGAGTAATTTGAGTCAAAGTGATCGCCTCCGATAACCTAGAGACTCATAAATTAAAATACTGAGTTAATTTAGATGGAGGCGAGATGGCTGACGCTACATCAAGCCCCGAAAAAATACTTTGCATTACCAACGATTTCGGTCCTCGTGCAGGTGGTATCGAAACTTTTATCGCAGGACTTCTTGAACGCACACCACACGGTTCGGTTCTGGTGTACACATCCGCCCAAGAAAATTCAGAGCCCTATGATCAAATATGGTTGGAAAAATTCGGTGTAGAAGTGATTCGAGATCCTCAAAAAGTACTTATGCCATCAATTCGAGTATCCCGAGCAGTAAATAAAATTGTAAGAGAGCAAGCAATTGAAACTGTTTTCTTTGGGGCAGCGGCGCCACTGGGATTGCTGGCGTGGAGTCTGCGCAGAAATAGCGTAAAACGAATAATTGCCTTAACTCATGGGCATGAAGTTTGGTGGTCTAAGATTTGGCCGTTTTCTTGGGCGCTGAGATTCATTGGCAACAATTGTGATCGTTTAACTTATCTTGGTGAATTCACACGAAGTGAGATATCTAAAGCACTTTCAACAAAAGCAGCACAATCGATGGTAAAGATCGCACCAGGCATTGATACTGAACATTTTGCTCCGCACGTAAATCGGGAAGAAACTAGATCTGAACTCAATATTTCAGAGAAAAAAGTAATTCTTCATGTGGGCAGATTGGTGCACCGAAAAGGTCAAGATATTTTGCTAGAGGCGCTACCGGAAGTATTACGAAAGCACCCCGATGCGCATGTACTTTTAATTGGTCAGGGACCGTATAAAAAACATCTTGAAAAATTAGTGAGCAAGTATCAACTGTCAAACTTTGTCACTTTTATCGGTCGGGTTCAGTATGCAGAGCTACCCAAATATTTTTCAGCGGGAGATATCTTTGCGGCTCCATCGAGATCCAGATTTGGTGGCCTTGAAGTTGAAGGGTTAGGAATTGTTTACTTAGAGGCGAGTGCGTGTGGGCTACCTGTGATCGCAGGTAAATCTGGGGGAGCGCCAGATGCGGTGATAGAGGGAGTTACAGGAACTACTGTTGATGGCACAGATGCAATTCAAGTTTCACGAGAGATCATTCGACTCCTAGATAACCCGGTGAAGGCGCGCGAGATGGGTATTGCGGGCCGTAAATGGATTATCGAAAATTGGCGTTGGGAAATTTGGGCAAAAGAATTTACTTCGTTACTTAGACCAGACCAGCACACCTAGCTTTATTAACTGCTCCGAGCCGACCACTTACCTGAAGTTTGCGATAAATAGATGAAGCATGAGTTTTTAACGTAGCCTCTGAAATAAAGAGCGTTGCGGCGAGTGTCGCCAAAGTTCCATTTAGAGTTAAAGATTTTAGTATCTCTAATTCACGGGGAGTTAGTTCAAATGAGATTTCCCGATTTTTTATAACTTCCTGCATGGCGCTCGATGTAAAAGAAAGTGGCGCGCTAAGTGCTCGAACAAGTGCTGAGATAACGTCACTAAGTGGTGCGCTCTTTAAAATATAAGCACTTGCCCCCTCACGCATCGCCGCAATTAGATGGCTATCTTCATCGCTCATAGTTAGCGTGATTAGAGCAATTGTTTTGGAACGCTCTCGTGCCCACCGCACTAAATCTAAACCTGAACCATCGGGAAGATGGAGATCAATAATCAGTGCATCGGGATTCTTATGTGCAATTTGGGCAAAGGCTTCGGCACGATTAGCTGCTTCACCACAGACCACCATTCCAGCATCGGTTATAGCTCGAATTAGCCCCGCTCTTATGAGTGGATGATCATCAATGACCAGAACTCTTGCCGGCGTTGTCACAAAGTAATTGCGATACGAGTTCCACTCTCAAGTGAATTAATATGAAGGGCACCATTTAAGAAATCGATCTGTTCTTTAATTCCTTTTAAACCCAAGCGCACGCTCTCCATATTCGCTCCTCCAACTCCGTTATCTCGCACTTCTAGGTATGTGCGATTTTCTAGGTTTGTCAGCGTTAGCTCAATCTCGCTAGCCCTAGCGTGCTTGACGGAGTTTCGTAGCAGCTCGGTAGCAATAGATTTGATTATGTAAGCAGTCTCTGGCGGTATGAAAAAATCGCTGATTTGAGCATTGATTAGTGAGTCACCACAGATTTCAGTTGCGATTTCAAGTAACTCTTCTTGCAAACTTTTCTGGCTCTGATCGCGCAATGTGTACATTTCGCGTCTTACCTTGCCAATTAATTCATCGATGCTAAATCGAAGCGCGCGAATTTCCTTAGCTGGGTTTCCATGATCGTAGGAATCAGCGATGACCAGATCAATTTCATAGCCCAAAGCCACTAGATCTTGGGCTATTCCATCGTGAATCTCTCTTGCTAGTTGCAACCTTTCCTGCGAGCTAGCAAGAGGAATCATTTAGCGAAGAGTTCGGTGATCTCCTGCGCAAACTCCTGCGCAATCACATGTCGCTTGATTGATAGCTTGGCAGTTAGCTGCCCGCCCGCAATTGTGAAATCGGTCGGAAGGATTCTAAATTTACGAATCGACTCTGCTTTACTGACGGCCTTATTAGTCTCGTCAACTGCGGTCTGGATGACAGCGATTAAATCTGGATCTTGCGTCAAAGTAGCCAATGTCGCATCGCCCTTTTTATTGGCAGTAATCCAAGTCTTCAGCGCATCTGGATCGATAGTAATTAGAGCTGCGATAAATGGTTGGTTATCACCGAGAACTACACACTGACTTACTAATGGGTGAGCACGCAGACGATCTTCGAGAACTGCAGGAGCAACATTCTTGCCACCTGCTGTGACGATGAGTTCTTTCTTGCGACCTACGATTGAGAGGAAGCCATCGCTATCGATTGCACCTAAATCACCAGATTTAAACCAACCATCAGAAGTGAATACTTCAGCATTCGCATCATCATTTCGCCAATATCCACGCATAACAATTGGACCTTTAATAAGAACTTCGCCGTCTTCGGCAATTTTTACGGAAGTACCTGGGATCGGTTTTCCAACGCTTCCGATTTTTATAGACCCTGTGATATTTAAGGTGGCTCCTGCCGTTGTTTCAGTAAGTCCATAACCCTCATAGATAGTTACACCAGCACCACGATAGAAGTGTCCAAGTCTGGAGCCAAGTGGCGCGCCACCTGAAATTGCGGCTTCGACTCGACCACCGAGCGCTAATCGAATTTTAGAGAAAACTAACTTGTCAAAGAGCGCGTGCTTTAATTTCAATATTGGACTGACATGTGCCGCATCTAGCGCTTGGCTGTAAGCGACTGCAACATCGGCAGCTTTTCTAAATATCTTTCCTTTACCGGCAGCATCTGCTTTTGCTTCTGCTCCGTTATAAACCTTTTCAAATATTCGGGGTACAGCAAGCACGAAAGTTGGCTTAAATGAAGCGAGATCAGGTTGCAGACGACCAACTGGATCGCTGCAATGAGCCAAGTGCAGCCCTGCTCGGATCGCACCAATTTGAACCATACGACCGAATACGTGCGCTACTGGCAAGAATAGAAGAGTTGAACCGTCTGGGTTCAAGAATAGATTGCTCGCACCCTCAACCACGTTTCCACACTCTGAAAGAAAGTTTCCATGAGTAAGTTGAACGCCTTTTGGCTTGCCAGTTGTTCCTGATGTGTAAATCAAGGTTGCCAAAGAATCGGGCAGTGTCGCGTTACGACGTTGATCAATTTCATCATCACTAATGTGAGCACCTGCCTTTGCGAGGACAGAAAGTACATCTTCAGTCATGGTCCAAACATGTTTTGTATGCGATGGAAGAACGGTATTCACAAGTTCGCGATTTGCAGGAGTCTCAACAATTATTCCGACTGAACCAGAGTCATTTAAAATCCAATCAATCTGTTCGGCAGAAGAAGTTTCATAAATTGGAACTACACATCCACCAGCGAACCAAATTGCGAAATCCAGAATCGTCCACTCATAACGAGTTCGAGCCATGATCGCCACGCGATCACCGATTTGTATTCCTGCAGCAATTAGCCCCTTAGCGGTTGCGCGAATTTCGGCATCTAACTCTTGGGCAGAAACTTTCTGCCAGCCTGCACCAATTGGTCGAGACATCATCGTGCGATTTGGTTCAAACCAAGCACGTTCGGCAATCAGGTTGGTTAGGTTGCCCGTCGTGGCAGCAGGGACAAGGGCCGGGATTGAGGTTTCATTCATGCACATACGCTAGCGCCGACCGGGAAAAATGTGGAGAGGTTGCAACACCTTTTTTACGGGTAACCTTCATCCCATGAGCGAAATGAGCAGTTCAACTGTCGTAATCGATGCCCCTCTAAGTGAAGTTTCGGCGGTACTACTCGCTGTTGCCGACTACCCGCAATGGTCGGGGGCTTTTAAGAAAGTCGATATCAAAGAGAGCGATGATCAAGGTCGCGCTAGTAAGGCGATTCTCTCGGTGGAAGCTGGAGCGGTACGCGATGTCGTTACCTTGGATTTCGATTGGAGTCAGGCACCTGAGAAAGTTACTTTTTCGCTTGATGATGCCAACATTCTCACAAAGATGGATGGCGCCTATATTTTAAAAAGCGTGGGAGCGGATGCAACTTCGGTTACCTACGAGCTCTCAGTCGGTTTATCTATGCCAATTCCAGCAATGATGATTACTAAGCAAGAAAAATCAACGATTGATATGGCTCTAAAACAATTGAAGGAACATCTCGAGAATTAAGAAGTGATTGAGTAAATATGACAAACACAATTGGTATTGACGTTGGCGGAACCAAGGTATTGGGTGGAGTTGTTACCGAATCTGGTGAGATTCTTGCAACTACACGCCGCGAAACTCCTCGCGAAGGCGGGAGAGCACTGACTCAAGTAATTGCAGAAGTTGCAATTGAATTGATGGAACTTTATCCAGTTTCATCAATTGGAGTCTCAGCTGCAGGATTTATCTCTTCTGATCGAGAAACTGTTTTGGCTACTCCAAATATCGCTGCTTGGAATGGAGTTAACTTAGATAAAGAGTTAACTCTGGCTATTGGAAAGCCGATTGTTTTGGAAAACGATGCCAATGCTGCCGCATGGGGCGAATTTAAATTTGGTGCAGGTCGTGGTCGAAACGATTTGATGATGCTGACTTTAGGTACCGGAGTTGGTGGTGGCTTAATTCTTGATGGACGTTTATTCCGTGGCGCATTCGGAATTGGCGCAGAGCTCGGGCATTTGCGTTTAGTACCCGATGGCTTTCTCTGTGGGTGTGGAATTCGTGGATGCTTAGAGCAATATGCAAATGGGGGAGCGCTATTGCGTAATGCAAGGGAAGCCATTAATGCCAGCCCTGAATTAGCGAGAAATCTTTTAGCACGCGGTGACGGCACGATTGAAGGTTTACAAGGCGCGCATATAACTGCTGCTGCGCGCGATGGTGATGCTGTCGCTCTGGCTGCCTTTAATACCTTGGCCCAATATCTAGGTGCAGGTATAGCTTCACTTTGCGCTGTCATTGATCCATCTTGCGTAGTTCTTGGTGGAGGAATTATTGAAGCAGGAGAAATATTTCTCGCCCCAACCCGTGAAGCAGCAATTCGATTAATTCCATTCTCGGGGAAGCACCCATATCCAGAAATTGTCAATGCAGAATTAGGAAATAGCGCTGGTTTAGTTGGCGTTGCCGATCTATCTAGAATTTAAAGTGCGGCGCCGTCATCATCGCGACCTGCCGGTCCGCCTTTCCATTTTCTAAATGAAATTTTAATTCTTTCAAAAGTTTCTCGTGCTGTGAGTTTTGGGGGAGTTGGCGGTTTGAATTTATTGCTTTCATCAAATTTATCGAGCTCATCTAAGTAACTAGTTGGCGCAGATTCATCGAGTGAAAGACCCTCAACCATCGCAGCGAATTCCAAATCTATAAGTTCGCGTTCGCTCTCTTCATCTGGTTGATTGTTGCCCTGATCTTTATCGCTCATATTCGCCTCCCCATGGTTCATATTCGCATATTGGATGGTTTTGCCGCTAAATTAGCACTATGAACAATCTGCCTTACGGCATCTTGCGCGCATTTTTAACACCTTTCTTGGTTCTGCTCTTTCGCCCCAAGGTAAAAGGTTTGCGCAACGTTCCCGGCTCTGGTCCTGTAATCGTTGCTTCTAACCACCTCTCCTTTAGTGACTCAATCTTCATGCCGTTGGTAGTTCCACGCAAGGTAACGTTCTTAGCAAAGAGTGAGTACTTCACCTCACCGGGCCCAAAGGGGCTCTTGAAAAAAATAACTTTTATTGCTCTCGGTCAGGTTCCAGTCGATCGTTCTGGTGGGCGCCGAAGTGAAGCAGCGATTATTACTGGGCTAAAAGTCTTAGCTGAAGGAAAATGCTTGGGACTATATCCCGAGGGTACGCGATCGCCCGATGGACGCCTTTACAAAGGGCGCACCGGAATCGCTAGGTTGGCAATTGAGTCGGGTGCCCCAGTGATTCCAGTGGCTATGTTTAATACTGAAAAAATTCAACCAACTGGCAAAGTTGTGCCGAAAGTAATGCGAGTGGAAATGATTTTTGGTGAACCAATGTATTTCGATGGTGATTCTTCTGATCAACTTTACCTGCGCGAAGTAACCGATAAAATTATGTCCAGAATTCAAGAACTTTCGGGGCAAGAGTATGTCGATCTTTATGCAACAAAGATAAAGAAGAGCAACGAAGAAGAAAGCTAGACTTTAAGACTCCTCAATGGCAAGGCGCTTACTCAAGTAATTGCAGGTATCGCAATTAGCCCCTGCTTCGGGTAATTCACCCTCAATGACTTCAATCAAATTTGAAATTAAAGATTTAAATTGCGCCTGATCTCGAGTTACATGCTGATACTGCTGATTAACTCCAAAACCAAAAGTGCCATCGGCGGTCGGTGTAACACCATCTAATTTCCAGATCAGCAAACCCATACTTGAAACCGGAAACGGCTGACCTTTATCTGGATTTTCAAGCGCAAAAGCGTACGCTTCAAGTTGTGGCGCATAGAACTGCGCATTATCCCGATCTGAATCAGATACTTTGCAATCGATGATTCCGACGCTGCCATCATCGTAATGAGCAAGTAGGTCGTAAATTCCTAAAATTCTCCAACGTGTGGCTTTGCCATCAATTTCAATAGGAGCGCTCTTTACCCATTGTCCCCATTGTTTTACGACACCATTAGCTAAATGCGGATCTAGATCTTGGGTAGCGGCGCGGCGAAAATGTTCTTCTTGGGCAGTTGAGAGTGGTTTAACTAATGGAAACTGACCAGGCATCGTAATTTTGAACCAGTACTTAATCCATAAACATCGCTGACATGTAGATAACCCAAACGTTAAATCAGAAGGTGCGATCGTGTCACGGGCAGGTGCAGCGGGCTTTTGAATTCGAGTAATCATGATGCGATTAAAGCACGAAGCGCTGACGCAATGACTAATAGACCCAAAATAATCATTACGAATCCTCCAATTGACCGAAGCATTTCCAATCTTTTTTCATCGCTAGCTAACCAAGCACGAGCAGTGCCCGCTAGTAGGCCCCACGTGCCATCAGAAATAAATGCTAGAAGCGAGAAAAGACCACCAAGTAAAATTAATTGCGAAGTCACTTGACCACGTTCGATATCGACAAATTGTGGCAAGACAGCAGCATAAAAAACTAAACCTTTTGGATTTAACGCACCGACCCAGAAGCCGTCTCGCACCGAACTCCAGAAAGATGGAACAAGGCTGCCCTTCTGTGTCATTTGGGTTGCATGTATTTTGCGTGCCCGAATCGCACTGATGCCGAGATAAACCAAATAACCACCACCACCCCATTGCACCGCCGAGTAGGCAATCTCTGATCTAGAAAGTATCGGTCCTAGTCCGATGGCGACGAGGGTAGAGAGAAAAAATGCACCGGTAACATTTCCAGCAACGGTGAATACAGCGATTTTACGTCCCCAAGCAATTGCCCGAGCAATAACAAAAAGAACTGATGGACCGGGTGCCAAAATAATAATCATCGCGGCAATAATGTATTCAAATAGCCTTGATGGAATAACCATTTACCAATCCTAACTGGGAAATAAATACAGGAGGAGCCGCCTAGGCGACCCCTCCTGTATTTGCTAGATTTTTTTAATTACCACGCACTTTATTGATTGAATGAAGCAATCGATATCCGATGACTGCCACCAATGTGGAATTTATGATTCCAGTAAAGGTGTAATCCCCACGTGTCCATGAGTAATCTGCGATTCCGATGATTAGTGCAGATGATGCGATCAGAAGATTCGTGGTATTTCCGAAATCGACTTTGTTATCGATCCAGATTCGAGCACCCAGGATGCCAATCATTCCGAACAGAGCTGTTGATACTCCGCCAAGTGCGCCAACTGGAGTTGCAGCGAGGACTGCTCCGAATTTTGGAGAGAGTGAGAACAAGATTGCACCAACGCCAGCAATCCAATACGCAGCAGTTGAATAGACGCGAGTTGCGGCCATTACGCCGATATTTTCCGCGTAGGTAGTAGTACCAGAACCGCCACCGAAGCCAGCCAAAGTTGTTGCAACACCATCAGCCATTAACGCATTTCCCATTTGATCATCTAGATCCTTACCGGTCATTGCAGCAACTGCCTTAACGTGTCCGACGTTTTCAGCGATTAGCACGAGCACAACTGGTAAGAACAAGATCATGATATTCATGCTGAATGTTGGAGTTGTAAATGTTGGTGTATCAAACCATGCTGCTGCTTTGATTCCCTTAGTGTCAACATCTCCCATGGCTAGTGCAACGACATAGCCAACAACTAAGCCAAGAAAAATACTAATACGACCTAAGAACCCTCGTGAGAAAGCACCGATTAATCCGATGCTGGCCAAGGTGATAATTGCGATTAAAGGCTCTTTTGTAAAGTTTCCTTTGGCAGCGCCAGCTAAGTTAAATCCAATGACCATAACGATTGTTCCGGTAACAACAGGAGGAAGTAACCAGTTAACCCAGCCAATACCAGCCGCGCGAACAGCCAGACCGACCAGCGCGAGCACAACTCCGGTAAAGACAATTCCGCCGAGTGCGGCAGCGATCCCACCACCGGTGCCTGCGGCAGCAGTTGCTGCACCAATTGGTCCGAGGAATGCAAACGATGAGCCGAGATAGCTAGGTACTTTATTGCCAGTAATTATGAGGAAGAGGATTGTTCCGATTCCGGAGAAGAAAAGAGTAGTTGTTGCTGGAAAGCCAGTGATGATCGGTACCAAGAACGTTGCACCAAACATTGCTGCAATGTGTTGCAAACCAATTCCTGTGGTTCGCGGCCAACTCAGTCGTTCATCAGTTGAGACCACTTCACCTGGGGAAATTGCTTTACCTGTTCCATGAAGTTTCCATGAGAGTAGTGACATTAGTTTTCCTTCCAATTCATGTGTAACGAGAGCGTTCACCGAAAGTGAGCACTTGAAAATGGGGAATTACTTAAGAATAGAATGCATCTGAGATTTCTCTGAGAATTAGAACTGCGAGTCGGGATGCAAAACACCCCCGCCAAGGTGCTTTTCGCACGATGACGAGGGGCGCCCTCACGGAGAGTTGAGGCTTAAATCGTCGCATCCGATGGAGTGCGGCGAATGTGCAAAAGTCCCAAGATAGAAAGCAAGAGCATTACGCCAGCGCCAACCAGTGAAGCCAGTGCCGCAATGCCAGCGCTCCACCTGCAGCGCGGCTTGCTCCTGATGCGGCTGCGTAAGTTGTCATCTCTCCTTTTTAAACACTCAAAGAAGAAATACTTTGAAACTATTTTTACTTAATGCACCTCACGAGTGCATAAGGAGGTTCCATCGGGACCAGCTTGGAAATGTAAGCAAGGAATTGCTAAACGGTCAAAGGCAGCATCACCAAAACTTGATCGGAATGCGAGTGCCAGTAGTACACGAATATTTGTATCTCTATCTGACTTCAAATTAAATGCTTTCGCTGCTCGACTGATTGTATTTTCAATAACTTTTTCAGTATGTGAAGTATCACGCGCAATGGCGGCGTTTGTTTTTCCTTCGCACATGATGCCAAGGACCAATATTTCAAAAGGATTGAGTTCTCGGGTAGTGATGGTGATATCGCTTGCCATTTAATGACCTCTCCGTCGCTTATATCTTCCTCCTTTAATCTTGGGTTACTAACGGGTACGATGCCCACATGTCTTTTATTACCTCACATCGCGAGGGATCGGTTCAGATCCTCACCTTTAATCGTCCCGAGAAGATGAACGCACTCACTCGCGACATGTACTCGGGGCTAGCGCAAGGCCTAAATGAGGCAGCCGCTGACCCAGATATTCGGGCCGTTGTCTTAACTAGCGAAGGAGATCACTTCACGGCTGGCAATGACATAAAGGATTTCATGGCTAATCCACCAACAGGTGAAGATAGTGGTGTGGCAAAATTTTTAGGTTCGCTACTTGAGTTTCCAAAACCACTGCTGGCAGCGGTAAAAGGAAATGCCATCGGAGTTGGAACAACTATGTTGTTACATTGTGATGTTGTGGTCGCATCTCCAAGTGCAAAATTCTCTATGCCATTCGTATCTCTAGGCTTAGTTCCAGAAGCCGGTTCGAGTTATCTATTTCCATTAATGGTTGGACATCAAAGAGCTGCCAAGATTTTTATGACTGGTGAAAGTTTCACCGCTAAAGATGCCCTTGAAATGGGAATGATCGCTGAGATCACAGTCGATCCACTGCAACGGATTTTAGAGATAGCAACACAGATCGCTGGCCAGCCACCGAAGGCAATTGAAAATACCAAGGCGTTACTCAAGGCGAGTAAGCATGATTCGGTAGCCGCGGTTATGAAAGCGGAATTCGAATTATTCTCTCTGGCCTTGGAATCAGAGGAAGCCGCAGAAGCCTTCATGAACTTCATGTCTAAGAAAGGTAAATAAGAAAAATGACCATCACCGGAAATCTTTCAGGAAAACGAATTTTTATTACGGGTGGCTCGCGCGGAATTGGGTTAGCGATTGCTCTTCGTGCAGCGCGTGATGGCGCATCAGTAGCGATTGCTGCAAAAACTTCTGAACCCAATCCAAAACTTCCGGGAACTATTCATACTGCTGCGCAGGAGATTCGTGATGCAGGAGGAAAGGCTTTGCCAATCCAATGCGATCTCCGCGATGAAAATCAGATTTCGCAAGCAATGGAGCAAGCGGCTGCTGAATTTGGTGGAATCGACATTTTGATCAACAATGCAAGTGCTATTAATTTAACTCCAACTGAAGCAACTCCAGCAAAGCGTTTCGATTTAATGTTTGATGTAAATGTTCGTGGAACCTTCTTGACTTCACAGGCAGCGATTCCCCACCTACGTAAATCTGCGCAAGAAGGTCGGAATCCTCATATCTTAACTTTATCGCCACCGCTATCGATGAAGGCTAAGTGGTTTCAACATCACGTTGCTTACACAATGGCCAAATATGGGATGTCTATGTGCGTTCTCGGTATGTCCGAGGAATTTCGTAAAACTGGAATCGCAGTAAATGCACTTTGGCCACGAACGGCTATTGATACTGCGGCTTTGGCCATGATTCCGGGAGTTGATACTGCGGCCTGTCGAACTCCTGAAATATTGGCGGATGCGGCCTACGTTATTTTAAATCGAGTTTCAAAAGAAACTACTGGTAATTTCTTTGTAGATGATGAAGTTCTGGCCTCTGTAGGCATCACTGATTTAGATAAGTATTCAGTGGTTCCGGGCACTACGGATTTTCTACTTGACTTTTTCCTTGACTAAATTTTAAATCCCACTATCGCCAATTAATTAATATAAGATTTAAAGCAGAGCGATGGACAGATCACTCCTTTGTATTGACCCACCTACTCTTAAGGGATCTGCCCATGAAAATCGAATTAAACGGTACAAATGTAATTTCAGAATCTGAGCGCAGGGGTAAAGCTTCCTCACTTTTTTGGCCTTGGTGCGGAGCGAACGTTTCTCTTTTGGCGCTTTCTTATGGTTCATTTTTTCTCGGCTTTGGAATCTCATTCTGGCAGGTAGTAATCGCGGCAATTTTTGGGACGACTCTCTCGTTCCTGTTAGTTGGTTTTAGTTCACTAGCAGGTAAGAAATCAAGTGCGCCAACGATGGTAGTTTCTCGGGCGGCATTTGGCGTTAAAGGGAATGTGATTCCGGGAATTTTGTCATATTTAATATTTGTCGGTTGGGAAACGGTTTTGGTTTCCCTAGCTACTCTGGCAACAGGAACTATCTTTGTCAGACTTGGTCATGTTAATCAGGATTTAGCAATGATCATTGGTTTCATTATTGCGGTTTCTTTGACAATGTATGGGGGAGTACTTGGCCACTCCGTAATAATGAAATTACAGAAATATTTAACTCTTATAACCGTTGCGGCAACCTTGCTCTATATAGTGCTAACTCTGAAAGATGTTTCGTGGGTGGTAGTTTCGGCAATTCCAGCCGGAAATATCCAAGCGTTTATTGGAGCCTTAATACTGGGAATAACAGGAATTGGACTTGGATGGGTAAATTCAGCGGCAGATTATGCACGTTACCTACCGAGAACAACTTCAAGTAAAGCGGTTGTTGGATGGACAGTATTTGGCGCGTCAATCGTTCCAATAATCTTAGTTATCTATGGTGCGCTTCTTTCGGGAAGCTCTAAAGATTTAAATGAAGCTATTGCATCCGATCCAATCGGCGCGCTGACAGCACTTCTTCCAACTTGGTATCTCGCGTTGTTTGCACTTATCGCGATTCTTGGATTAGTTGGAGGAGCAATTCTTGATCTTTACTCATCTGGGCTGACTTTGATAGCGATCGGATTTCCAGTAAAGCGCCACATTGCGGCTTTATTGGATGGATTAATTATGTTAGCTGGCACTATTTATATTGTTTGGTTTGCTGAAAACTTTTTCTTTCCTTTTCAAGGGTTCCTCATCACACTCGGAGTACCAGTAGCGACATGGTCTGCAATATTTGTGACTGATGCCCTTCTGCGAAAGCGTGAGTACAGCGAAGCAGATCTCTATCGCGAGGAAGGGCGTTACGGAACCTGGAATCTGAGATCCCTGCTTGTCATGGCGATTGGAACCATTATTGGTTGGGGATTTGTAACAAACTCCTTTGCATCATGGCTTTCATGGCAGGGGTATTTTATGGATTTGATTGGCGGCAAAGAAGGCAGTTGGGCATACGCAAATGTTGGAGTTTTACTTTCACTCGCAATTGGCTCTCTAGGACATTTACTTCTTTCGCGGAAGAAAATTTCAGCCCAGGAAACCGCGTGAGTGGTATCTTCACATCGTGAATCGCGTTATAACTCCCTTAAGAGATTTCCTACATAGAGAATCTGCCAGCGGAATCCTAATCCTGATCGCTTCAGCGTTAGGTTTGATAGTTGCGAACTCGGCGTTGTCATCTGGGTATCTTTCATTTTTAGCTCAATCTTTTGAAATTGATGAGGGAATTTTCTATCTAAAGTTGACCGTGCTGAAAGTTATCAATTACGTCTTTATGACAATTTTTTTCTTCGTAGTTGGTCTCGAAATAAAACGTGAATTAACGTCTGGACATCTTTCATCTTTTAAAAAAGCAGTGATGCCATTTATGGCGGCGCTCGGTGGAATGGCTGTACCAGCAGGGATCTATCTTTTAATCGCAGGTCGCGAGGCACCAAGTGGATGGGGAGTCGCTGTCGCCACAGATATTGCCTTAGCAGTGGGCTTGCTGGCAATTATTGGAAGTAGCGCAATCGCATCATTGCGGACTTTCTTATTAGCGCTGGCAGTTATTGATGACATTGGTGCAATTTTGGTAATTGCCTTTGTCTATTCAACGGGAGTTCTTGCAAACTGGTTGATTGGTGCGCTTCTAGTTGTAGTGGCAATTCATGTCATGAAGAAGTTAAATTTGAATTCGGTATCCCTCTATGTACCCGTGGGAATTATCCTTTGGTATTGCATGTACAGGGGTGGGATTCATCCGACCTTGGCAGGAGTAATTCTAGGGTTAATGACACCAAATATCGTTCGGGTCAATACAAGGCTGATTGATGCCGATGATCATGAAGTTTCAGTTATTGAATGGCTAGAAAATAAGCTGCATCCAATTAGTAGCTTGATAATTGTTCCTCTATTTGCTTTTGCTAACACAGGAGTACAAATAACTAGTTCATCAATTTCTGCTGCATATTCATCACCGATAGCTTGGGGAATCTTCTTCGGATTAGTGATTGGTAAGCCACTTGGTGTCATTGCTAGCACTTGGGGATCAAAGAAAATTTCGCTGGGGGAGTACCCAGAAGGTGCAACTCTGCCAAAGATATTGGCAACAGGTAGCGCGGCGGGTATTGGTTTCACAGTGGCAATCTTTATCGCTAATTTGGCATTTTCTGATCGCCCCACACAAGAGCTAGCAATTATCGCTGTAATTGTCGCCTCGCTCGTCAGCGGGATCCTGAGCACAATTATATTCAAAGTCTTTTCAAATAAGTAAAGCCCACCAATTTCTTGGCGGGCTTTACTTATTTCTAAACTTTAGATGTCGAAGTAAAGTTCGAACTCAGCTGGATGTGGACGCAAGCGCACATAATCAACTTCGTTCTTACGCTTCCATTCGATCCAAGTAGCGATGAGATCTTCAGTGAAGACTCCACCCTTTGTTAGAAATTCGTGGTCTTGCTCAAGGCTATTTAGAACAGCATCGAGTGAACTAGGAACCTGAGGAATTGCAGCAGCTTCAGCACCCTCTAATTCGTATAAATCCTTATCTACTGGAGCAGGTGGTTCGATCTTATTTAAAATTCCATCGATTCCGGCCATCAACATCGCAGCGAATGCTAAGTACGGATTTGATGATGGATCAGGGCAACGGAATTCAATTCGCTTAGCCTTTGGTGATGATCCAGTAATAGGAATACGAATACATGCAGAGCGGTTACGCGCTGAGTAAACAAGATTTACTGGAGCTTCGTATCCGGGAACCAAGCGACGGTATGAGTTAACTGTTGGGTTGGTGAATGCAAGTAACGATGGAGCGTGCTTTAACAGTCCACCGATGTACCAACGTGCCATATCTGAAAGATCGCCGTAAGTTCCTGCTTCGAAGAAGAGTGGCTTTCCATCTTTCCAAAGTGATTGGTGAACGTGCATACCTGAACCGTTATCTCCGAAGAGTGGCTTTGGCATGAATGTTGCAGTCTTGCCGCCTTCCCATGCAACGTTACGCACGATGTACTTGAACTTCATTAGTTCATCGCCGGCAGTAAGGATGTCGGTGAAGCGGTAGTTGATTTCCATTTGTCCAGCAGTTCCAACTTCATGGTGTGAGCGCTCAACTAGAAGTCCGGCACGGCCTAACTCCATAACCATTTCATCGCGAAGATCTGCAAATTGATCTGTTGGAGAAACTGGGAAGTAACCACCCTTTACGCGTGTGCGATAACCACGGTTTGGAGTGCCATCACTGTCGGCAACGATTCCGGTATTCCATGAACCTTCATATGAATCGATGTGGTGATACGACTCATTGATACCAGTGCTGAAACGAACTGAATCAAAAATGTAGAACTCGGCTTCAGGCGCGAAGTAAGCCTGATCTGCAATTCCAGTGGACTTTAAATAGTCGACTGCCTTCTTTACTACGCCACGAGGATCGCGGGAGTAAGCAGTGTCATCAGAAGGATTATGAACAGAGAAGATAATAATGAGTGTTTTTTCAAGACGGAACGGATCTACATAAGCTGATTCCGGAACTGGGAGCAACTTCATATCTGATTCGTGAATTGATTGGAATCCGCGAATTGAAGAACCATCAAACATTAGGCCATCTGTAAAAACTGCTTCGTCAAAAGATTCAACCGGAACATTGAAGTGATGCTGAATTCCAGGAAGATCAGTAAAGCGCACATCAATTAACTTGATGTCTTCCTTTTTAATGTATGCAAAAATTTCTGCTGAGTTTTTAAACATTCTGCGAGCTCCTCGTGTATTTGCTGCCAGGATTCTTCGAGAGCCTCCTCATTGAGGGCAACCGATCTGGGTAAACCCTAAGTCTTAAGACTCGATTTGGCATAACTGGCGTGTTACATCCATGTAAATCCTTTCCCATCCAATTCTCCATAATTCTCGCCAAGCGCAGGCGTTGTAGGCTGCCCTTATGAAGCATGAAATAAGCCTTGGGCGCAGATTCCTTGGGCTGAGCATCGATTGGTTGATGTGTTACGCGATAGCAGCAGGTTTTTTTGCCGGCTCAGTGACACTCGTAATCTTCTTTATTGAGGTGCTCTTCCTAACAACTTTTGGTGGGGCTACCGCTGGCCACCGAGCAGTCGGTTTGCGGGTGGTGCGATTTTCAGATGGGGGATCACCGACACCGAAGGAAGCGCTAATTCGAACTGTGCTTATATGCCTAGTCGTCACTGCGATTACTTATGATGAAAATGGGCGTGGAATTCACGAACGATTATCAAACACCAAACTGATCAGGCGTTAGCGTATTTTTATTCCCTTAGGCATCGGTCCTCGAGGGATCGGTAGCGACATTCCACCCACAGCTTTAAAGCGAGCACGAACTTCACGCATCTGGTGAGCTGATAACTTCTTTGGCAACTTAGCGATTTGTTTCTGCAATTTACGAAGTGGCACCTGACCTTCGCTATCGCCAACTATGAATTCAGTTACTGGAACACCAGGAGCGAAGCGTTCAGATTTTTTTCTTTCATCCTGCAACATTGTACGAACCGCTGCAGATCCTTCTCCTGTTAAAACAATTCCCGCACGGCCAATACTGCGATGGACCATATCTTGATTTTTAGTTACTGCAACGGCTGGAGTAGTTGTCCAGCCTTTACGAATTGCCATAAGCACACTTGCGCCCGCACCGGTCTGACCTTGTATTGAAACGTATGCAGCGGATGAGGCTATTCGGGTGAAGAAGAACATTGCGGCAAGAACTGCGACTGGAAGAGTTACGAAACCAATATAGATTGGCTTTCCGATTACGATGCCAGTTGATATTCCAATTGCCCAAGTGATTGCAAAGACTCCAAAGATGCCAGCGCCAATCCAAGGCTTAACGCTCTTGGTTACGTTGTATGCGTCGCGAAAAGTTTGAAAACGGACCTTTTTAATTTTTGGCGCTTTTGCCTTCTTTTTAAACATGGATCTAGTTTAGGGGAGCAGGTGCGGTACCACCAAGACGAAGTGGCGCCCAGCGCTGACCTGCGTGACTATCGGGGTATTTCGCTTGAACTGAGTGAAGCAATTCAAGGAGAGTATCGTGAAGGATTTTTTCCCCGACTTCGATATCTTCACCTTTTTTAAAGAAGAGCGGTTCGCCGAAAGTTACAAAAATAGGAAACTTATTTCGCTTTAAATTATGCTTAACACCTTTAGTCCAAATTCGCTGTGATCCCCAAACCACTGTTGGGATCACGGGAACGTTTGCTCCCATCGCAAGCCTGACCGCACCCGACTTAAGCGCTTTTATTTCGAAACTTCTCGAAATAGTTCCTTCTGGAAAGATTCCAATAATTTCACCAGATCGAAGCGCCCTGAGTGCTGCAACAAATGAGGCTGCTCCATTATCGCGATCTACATTTATATGGTGCATTCCACGCATTAGGGGACCAGAGATTTTGTGATTGAAGATTTCTTTCTTAGCCATGAACCTTACTAAGCGATTAGATGGAAGCGCTGCAGTTCCGATGAGTGCAAAATCTAGATAGCCAATGTGATTCATGGCCAAAATCGCTCCATTAGTGCGCGGGATATTTTTAACGCCTTCAAAAGTGAAGCGCAATCCTAAGTATTTCCAAAAAGTTTTAAGTACAACGATGACCGGTGGATAAACGATTTCAGCCATGAGTTGCGCGGGCTTCCAGCGCTTGTTTGTACAACCGTCCGGCGCGATAGCTTGATCGAACAAGCGGACCACTCATTACGCCAAGGAAACCAACGGCAGTTGCCTCTGCGGCAAGTTCGACGAATTCTTCAGGCTTTACCCAGCGCTCAACTGGATGATGTTTATTTGTTGGGCGCAAGTATTGAGTAATCGTGATTAAGTCACAACCCGCATCGTGAAGATCTACCAATGCTTGTGAAATCTCCTCACGAGTTTCACCGAGTCCGAGAATTAAATTTGATTTTGTAATCAAGCCATACTCACGTGCCATATTGATTACATGTAAAGATTTCTCATAAGTAAATGCGGGGCGAATTCGCTTAAAAATACGTGGCACGGTCTCTAAATTGTGGGCGAAGACTTCTGGCTTAGTTTCAAAGATCTGATTTAACAGTTCAGCTTTTGCGTGAAAATCTGGAGCCAGCATTTCGACGCCACACCCTGGGTTAAGTAAATGCACTTGACGGATAGTCTCGGCATATAGCCATGCACCTTCATCAGGAAGATCATCGCGAGTTACTCCCGTGATAGTTGCGTACTTGAGTCCCATCGACTTTACCGACTCAGCAACTTTTCGTGGCTCTTCTTGATCAATAGGTAGCGGTTTACCGGTATCGATATTGCAAAAATCGCAACGACGAGTACATCGATCCCCACCAATTAAGAAAGTCGCTTCTTTGTCTTCCCAACATTCAAAAATATTCGGACAGGCTGCTTCTTGGCAGACCGTATGAAGACCTTCGCTCTTTACCAATGAGCGCAATCTTGTGTATTCGGGTCCCATGTTGGCACGGGTCTTAATCCACTCTGGTTTGCGTTCGATTGGAGTCTGCGCGTTACGGGCTTCAATGCGAAGTAATTTGCGGCCGTCTGGTGCGATCGTCATGCACTTACCTTACTCAACGCTTCGACTACATGCTTCTCCACCGAGGCAGTTATCTCAGTCAGTGAAATTTCACCGTCGATTTCACGGGAGAAAGAAGTCACATCTGCATCTTTAATTCCACACGGAACGATATTGGCAAAGTATGAGAGATCAGGATCGATATTTAGCGCGAATCCATGCATAGTCACACCTGAGGCGACTCTTATGCCAATTGCAGCAATTTTTCTTTCGCTCTTTTGATCCACAACCCAAACACCTGAGCGCCCTTCGATTCGAGAAGCGAGAATTCCGAAGTCGGCGCAAACTTTTATCAAAGCACCTTCGAGAGTGCGTACGAATCCAACAAGTTCGGTGGGCTTAAGTAATTTTACAATTGGATAGCCAACTAATTGGCCGGGGCCATGCCATGTAATACGACCGCCACGGTCAACATCTATAACGGGTGTTCCGTCAGTTGGTTTTTCAAAATCCTGAGTTCTTTTTCCTGCGGTATAAACAGAGACATGTTCCAATAAAATTAAAGTATTTTCCCTCTCACCAATTGATATTTCGTGGTGGATTTTTCGTTGGAATTCAATAGCGCTTCCATATTCCATAACTCCCAATGAAGTAACTGTTATGTGGGAGACCAAGGTTTCATCACTTAGAGCGGAAGTTTCGGTCACAGATACAGAGTAAAGGTAGGATCTACTCATAGAGAAATTGACTTGTTTCCGACCCTGAAAGGGCCTTTAAATGATGATTTCAACTGGCAGAAAAAACCGTAAACCATTTGCAGTAGCGATGTTGGTCGTAATCGGCTGGTTTATCATCACAGGTGTATTTGGCCCGCTTTTTGGAAAGTTAACTTCAGTTCAAGAAAACAATAACTCTTCTTTTCTGCCTAAGGGAGCCGAGGCTACGTTAGCGGCTGATCAAATCCGTACATTTTCTGGAAAAGACTCTTTCAACTTTCCGACTTTAATACTCTTCGAAGGTAAATCAACTCCAGCCACATTTGCTGCAATTCAGGAAGAAGTACTAAAGGTTGGAAATCTAAAACTCGATGGAACTTCAGCGACGATCTCAGATTATTTAGCGCCGGGAGAACGGGTCTCACTCTTTCCTTCAATCGATGGGAAAGCGTTGCTTGCAAATGTCCCACTAGATGGAAACGCGATTTCAAAGCTTCTGCCCAATGAGAAACCGGTGTTACCAGCGGTTATTGAGGCGCTGCGGGAAGATATTGGTCCGATTGCAAAAGCAAATGGCTTTACACCTTACGTCACTGGTCCCGGAGGTTTACTCGGTGACTTATTCGGCGCCTTCGAAACTCTTGATTCTTCTTTATTGCTAACCACTCTCGGTGTTGTGGCGATAATTCTTATTGTTGTTTATCGCTCACCAATTCTTTGGATTATTCCACTACTTTCATCACTCTTTGCTCTTTCAATGGCGGGAGGAATTGTCTACCTTCTTGCTAAAAACGATATTCTCGATGTCGATGGGCAATCGCAAGGAATTTTATCCGTGCTGGTAATTGGTGCAGCAACTGATTATGCGCTCTTATTAATTGCTAGATACCGCGAAGAGTTACACCACTTTGAAAATCGCTTCGATGCAATGCGGGCCGCCTACAAAGGTGTTTGGGAACCAATTCTCGCTTCTGGATCAACCGTTGCCATCTCTCTTCTGATCCTTCTCTTCAGTCAACTAACGAATACCGCCAGCCTTGGACCAGTCGGAGCAATTGGGATTGTTTGTTCAATGTTTACTATTCTTACTTTGTTACCGGCTCTACTCTTGATATTTGGTCGTTGGATTTTTTGGCCACGTAAGCCAGAGAACGATGGCGATGATCACGTTATGTCAGGCACTTGGTCAAAGGTGGCAAGCACAATCGATCGCAACCCTCGCAAAGCATGGGTTATTTCAGGTAGTGCACTTTTAATTATGTCGAGTTTTTCCTTCACCTTAAAGGCAGATGGCTTAGGCACTGTTGATAGTTTTACTGGAAAACCTGAATCAGTAGTTGGTCAAAAATTATTGTTAACGCATTTTCCGGGCGGAGAAGGAGACCCAACCCAAATAGTGGTTGATGCCGTTAAAATTGGGGAAGTGGCTGCAGCAGTACAAAATGCACCAGGCGTAACTGAGGTAACTCCATTACTTTCTGGTCCTATTTTAGATGGAGAACCGACTCCTGTGACCAAAGTTGTTAATGGTCGAGCCATCTTGCAAGTCACTTTAGATCAGGCGCCAGATAGCGTTGAAGCAGGAAATGATATTCCTAAAATCCGCGAGTTAGCTCATGCTGCCGATGAAAGCTCCTTAGTTGGTGGAACGTCGGCTGTCTATTTCGATGTAAGAGCAGCAAATAATCGAGATAACAAAACAATTATTCCAATTATTCTCTTAGTAATTACTCTCATTCTGGGAGTTCTTCTTCGCAGTGCTTTAAGTGCGGTACTTTTATTGGGCACTGTAGTTCTCTCGTTTTTTGCAACGTTGGGAGTCTGCGCACTCGTCTTTAACCATGTCTTTGGATTTGCAGGTGGTGATAATTCATTCCCACTCTTTGCCTTCATCTTCCTTGTAGCTCTCGGTATTGACTACAACATTTTCCTAATGACTCGAGTACGTGAGGAAAGTGCGAAGATTGGAACGCGTGCAGGTGTAATAAAGGGGTTGACCGTAACTGGTTCTGTAATTACTTCAGCGGGCATAGTTCTTGCAGCAACCTTCGCTGTCTTGGGGCTCTTGCCTTTGGTTCCGTTGGCACAATTAGGATTTGCGGTTGCCTTTGGAGTTTTGCTCGACACCATCATTGTTCGGTCGATCTTGGTACCGGCATTGGTACACGACATTGGTCCAAAAATTTGGTGGCCATCTAAGTTGCAAAATAAGTAACTGTTCCCAGCGCCATGTATTTAGTTATCGGAGCGGGTTTAGCGGGATTGAGCGCTGCCCTGACTCTTCAAGTAAGGGGCGTTCAAGTTACGGTTTTGGAGGCGAGTGATCGTGTTGGGGGTCGAGTAACTAGCGATCTTATTGAAGGTTTTATTCTAGATAGAGGGTTCCAATTAATTAATTTGAATTATCCAGAGCTCAAGCGTTGGAATATAAGTTCTCATTTAGATTTTAAGGTGGCACCACGATCTATCTTGGCATCTGGAGATAACGGTCAAGTCCGAATCGGTGACCCCCGAAATACGGTAACAAATATTTTCTCAGGTTCAACTGGATCGCTTCTTTCAAAAGCTTCCTTTATTAGATACTTAGTTAGCAAACCTCGCAGTGATGAGAGCGTAGAGGAGCATTTGCTGCGTTGCGGAACTAAAGATTTGTATCAACGAATACTTAGACCATTTCTGCAAGGAGTTTTCCTTGTCGATCCTTCACGGGTAAGTGCCGTTACTGGAAAACAGTTAATTAAAAGTTTCATCAATGGTAAATCTGGAATTCCTTCAAAAGGAGTAAAGGAATTAAGTGAACATCTAGCTGGAAAAGTTATTGATCTGAGATTGAATACTAGGGTTGAGGAAATTAACGGGGGCAAAGTCAAAACGAGCGCGGGGGAGTTCTTGGCTAAAAAGATTATCTTGGCCACTGATTCAACTACTGCTGGGCATTTAACGGGAGCGGCAGAAGTACGAGAAAATGTTAGTTCAACAACTTGGTATCACAGTGCGGTTCAAGCCCCGATTCAATCCGCGGAACTTTTAATCGATAGTCAGAATCGCGGTCCAGTTATAAATTCAATAGTTATTTCAAATCTGGTTCCCGAATATGCACCAGTTGGAGAGAACCTGATCTCATCAACCACGGTTGTTCACTCATCGGAATCTGAAGTGCGGCGCCATCTGGCGCTAATGTGGGGTCAAAGTACGGAGTCATGGAGATTTCTGGCTAAGTACGAAATTGCGTCAGCCCTACCTCTTTTTGCACCGGGTGAAGAAGTGTTCAAGAAATCTAAATTTAATGATTTTATTTATCGTGCAGGTGATTATTTATCAGCACCATCACAAAATGGGGCGATGGTATCGGGCCGAGAAGCCGCGCTTGAATTAATGTTCGACGAGGGCCTCTAGAGCGGTTGAGATATGCGGGTAATCCCAAGTAAAACCAGCCTCTTGCAAAACAGTTGGTATTACTTTTTTAGAGCCGAGAATTTCGCTAGAGAACCCACCTAGTGCAATTTTTAGTGCAATAGCTGGAGCGGGAAATAGCGCAGGTCGTTTCATAGCACGAGCAAGGGCGGCTGTGAACTCTTGATTTGTTACTGGATTAGGTGAAGTCAGATTTACTGGACCACTAATTTGGTTTTCAAGTGTATAAATTATGGCGCGAATTAAATCGTGCAATGTAATCCAAGACCACCATTGCTTTCCTGATCCCAATTTGCCGCCGAGTCCTAATTTAAAGAGTGGCAACATTCGACCTAGTGCTCCACCGGTTGGATCGAGTACTACACCCGTACGTAATTTAACGGTGCGCACATCACCAGCTAAGTCTGCAGCCGATTCCCATTCGCGGCAAACAGTTGCTAGAAAATCATTTCCTACTGTGTCACTTTCGACCACTGCGCGATTTCCGGAATCCCCATACCAACCTATAGCGCTGGATGAAATGAAAACTTGTGGCTTAACTTCAGCAACAGCTTTTGCAATCGCGGTTGTTCCAAGGAGACGTGAATTCAAAATTTCTGCTTTATAACGCTTAGTCCAACGTTTATCTCCAACGCCCGCTCCGGCCAAGTGAATTACCGCATCGACACCGCGCAAGGCTTCTAGATCTACATAACCTGTCTTGGGATCCCACTGGATCTCATCGGCGGATACTGGAGTTCGACGCACTAAGCGCTGAACAGTGTGACCTTCCGACTTTAAATGACCAACAAGTGCGCTACCAATAAGACCTGATGCACCAGTGATTGCAATTCTTTGCGGAACGCTCACGATTTAGAGACCTAAATCAGATTCGAATGATCCACCTTCGAGACGCTCTTTAAGAGTTACCAAGAAGCGAGCAGCATCTGCACCATCTACGACGCGATGATCATAAGAAAGAGCAAGATAAACCATTGAGCGAATGGCGATTGTCTCTCCACCATCTTCGCCCTTTACGACCATTGGACGTTTAACAATTGCACCCAAACCAAGGATTGCAACCTGTGGTTGATTAATAATCGGTGTATCAAATAGTGCTCCACGGCTACCGGTGTTGGTTAATGTGAAAGTTCCACCACCAAGTTCATCTGGAGTAACTTTGTTATCGCGTGTGCGAGCGGCCAGATCAGAAATCTTGCGTGCAACTCCGCCCATATTTAAATCTCCAGCGTTATGAATAACTGGAACTAGTAATCCACGTTCAGTATCTACTGCGATACCTAAATGTTCTGCGCCATGATAAATAATCTGGTCGCCTTCAACAGAGGAATTTAGAACTGGATGCTGCTTGAGCGCTTCACATGTTGCAACCGCAAAGAATGGCAGGAATGAAAGCTTTACACCTTCGCGTGCTTCGAAAGTTGATTTTGAGCGATCACGTAAACGTGCGATTTTAGTTACATCAACTTCAATAACCGTTGTGAGTTGTGCACTCACCTGTAGTGACTCAACCATGCGAGCAGCGATCACTTTACGAAGGCGTGACATAGTCACTGTTGTTCCACGAAGTGCAGATGTAGCAACTACTGGTGCACTGGTTGTTCGAGCGGCAACTGGTGCGACAGGGGCAGAGGCGACGTTCTTTGGCGCAGCCGCTTCCACATCTTCCTTGCGGATTCGTCCGCCAATTCCTGTTCCATTTACATTTGAAAGATTGACACCAAGTTCAGAGGCTAACTTTCTAACAATTGGAGTTACATAGGCATCTAGCGATTGAGGAGCTACTGGCGCTGCAACTGCTGGCGCTGCAACTACTGGCGCTGCAACTACTGGCGCTGCAACTACTGGCGCTGCAACTACTGGCGCTGCAACTACTGGCGCACCTGCCCCACCAATTACTGCCAAACGCGCACCGACAGGGACGGTTGAATCAACGGGAACATCAATGGAGATAATTACTCCAGCAACTGGAGATGGAATCTCTGTATCAACTTTGTCAGTGGAAACTTCAAGGAGCGCCTCATCAACAGCAACCGAGTCACCAACGTTTTTTAGCCAACGAGTAACAGTTCCTTCGCTGACGCTTTCGCCAAGTGCGGGCATTGTGATAATTGTTCCGGCAGCCGGTGTTGTAACTGGCGCTGCAACTACTGGCGCTGCGGGCGCCGGTGTGGCTGCTGCGCCATCGGCGATGATTGCTAACTCTGCGCCAACTGGCACGGTTTGGTCAATTGCAACAACTATTTTTTGAAGTATTCCAGCAACTGGGGATGGAATCTCGGTATCAACTTTGTCGGTAGAAACTTCTAGGAGCGGCTCATCCATTGCTACAAGATCGCCTTCGGCTTTTAGCCAACGCGTGACCGTTCCTTCGCTGACGCTTTCGCCGAGTGCGGGCATAGTTACTGAGAAAGTCATTTCGTTTTCCTATCCTCGATTAACCGTGAGCGTGTAGTGGTTTGCCTGCTAAAGCCATATGAGCTTCGCCCATTGCTTCAGAAAGTGTTGGGTGTGCATGAATTAGAGGTGCGACATCATCGGCCGAAGCCTCCCAGTTAAATATTAATTGTGCCTCGGCTAGTAGTTCGCCTACGCGAGAACCGACCATGTGAATTCCAAGTACTGGTCCATTTTTTTGTGAGACAAGCTTTATGGAACCTGCAGTGCGCAGAATTTGTGCTTTACCGTTTCCGGCCAAGTCATAATTGAGTTCGACCACATCGTAACCACGCTCCTTTGCTTGCGCCGTTGTAAGACCAACTGAGGCTACTTCTGGCTCAGAGTAAGTAACGCGTGGAACGCCATCGTAATTAATAGGGCGCGGATTCAATCCAGCAATTTCTTCGGCAACTAAAATTCCTTCACCAAAACCAACGTGAGCCAGTTGTAGCGTTGGAATTAAATCTCCCACCGCCCAAATTCCTGGAACATTTGTGCGGCACTTGTCATCGACTAGAACATAGCCGCGATCCATGGTGATGCCTTGTTCTTCATAACCGATTCCAGCAGATACAGGTCCTCGTCCAACGGCAACAAGAAGCACTTCGGCGGAGAAGGTTTTGCCATCTTCCAAAGTAATTGTCACGCCATCGGCAGTTACTTGATGGGACTTAAAACGAACCCCAAGTTCAAAGTTAATTCCACGCTTACGATAAGCACGTTCAATAAGTTTGCTAGATGACTCATCTTCCAGAGCTACCAAGTGTGGGAGTCCTTCAATAATTGTTACATCAGCGCCGAAGGATTTCCAGACTGATGCGAACTCGCAACCGATAACTCCGCCACCAAGAACAATGACGCTCTTTGGTACATATTCCATTTTGATGGCATGTTCAGAAGTGATTACTCGCTTGCCATCAATATCAAGGCCAGGAAGTGTGCGTGCATACGAGCCGGTCGCTAAAATAATATTTTTTCCAGTGTATTGAGCACCATTTACTTCAATAGTGTCCTTTGATATCAGTTTTCCGAAACCTTCGACATAGGTAATGCTGCGAGATTTCACAAGTCCTTGCAAGCCTTTATGAAGTTTGGCAACAACTCCATCTTTATAGGAATTAACACCAGACATATCTATTGAATTAAAAGTAGCGTTGACACCGAAGTGACTCGCCTCGCGGGTTCCATCTGCAATCTCGCCGGCGTGAAGCAGGGCCTTAGTTGGAATACAACCGCGGTGTAAACAAGTTCCGCCTAATTTATCGCCTTCAACTAGCGCAACAGATAATCCCAGTTGCGCACCTCGTAGGGCTGCGGCATAACCACCGCTTCCGCCGCCTAAGATTACGAGATCAAAGTTAGACACCTGTTAGGACTCCTTCAGAAAGTTAATTACGCGTGAGCCTATCTTGCCAGTTGAGCGCGGCTATTACGAAATTACCGCCTCGGCCAAGGCAACTAGGGAGCGCATTGCAATTCCAGTTCCGCCTACTGGCGTGTACCCGTAAGGCTCGCCTTCGTTATAGGCGGGTCCAGCGATATCAAGATGTAACCAAGGCAGTTCGGGTGCAATAAATTCTTTGAGAAATAGTCCAGCGACCATCATGCCGCCCATTCGCTCACCAATATTTGCCATATCGGCAACTGGTGAATCAAGTGAGGCACGCAACTCAACCGGTAACGGCATTGGCCAGAATGCTTCGCCGCTTTTTTTCGTTACATCAAAGAATTGATCTGAAAAATCTTGGTTATTTGTCATGATCGCACTAGTTCTCGTGCCAAGTGCGACTACTTGCGCACCTGTCAAGGTTGCAACATCAACTATGCCATCGAGATTTTTGTTCTCTTGCGCCTTAACTAAAGCATCTCCAAGTACAAGTCGACCTTCAGCATCAGGATTTAAAACTTCAATAGTTTTACCACCATACATCGTGATGATGTCACTTGGTCGGGTCGCGTTATCACTGACCATATTTTCAGCGAGTGGTGCATAGCAATCGATTGCAACTGGAATCTTGAGAAGCGCAATCGCAATTGTCGCTGCGCAGACTGCGGCGGCGCCAGACATATCCGACTTCATCGCTTCCATACCTGCAGCAGGTTTCAGCGCGAGTCCACCAGTGTCAAATGTAATTCCTTTTCCAACATAGGCCAGAGTTTTCTTTGCGCTTATTTTTACGGGGGTATAAGAAATCTGAAGCAAACGTGGGGGATTGGCAGAACCTTGACCTACGGCAGTTATTCCACCGTAACCCTTGGCCTTTAATTGAACTTCATTCATAACGCTGACTTTCAAGCCTAGGGATGCGCCACCTAATTTTTTGATAATTGCAGAAATTTCGGCACAGAACGAATCTGGAGTTAGGTGACTTGGGGGAGTATTGATTAGATCGCGAACAAGACCGGTGTACTCACCAATAATTATTGCGCGCTTAACTGCCACTTTGGATTTTGTATCGTTTGCCAGTTTGGAATGTACATTTATTGATTTCAGACTAGGTCGGCGATCACTAAGTGAATCAACTCGAAATTTATTAAACGTGTAAGCACCTAGAAGCGCTCCTTCAGCAATAGACCCTATAGCCGTTGCATTTTTTGCAGGGAGTGAAAAAGTTGCTGATGTTAAACCAGCAAGAGCCCGAGCGGCAGCACCCGCAGCGCGACGTAGGACTTCATTATCGAAGGTGGCGTGGTGCTCACCGAGTCCGGTGAAAACTAGAAGTCGAGTTGTAATGCCCGGAATTTTAATAACTTCATCTGGCTTTCCGGTAGCCCCAAAGTCAGCCAGTATTTCTAGGATCTTTTTACTATCGAGTGCGGTATCCCCGCTTTCGATTGAAAGCGCTTTTTTACCTTTTTTAAAGGAGAGTCCAACTACCAAGATCTCATCTTGAATAATTCCATCAGACAAACGGACAGTAGACATTTCTCTCCTAAGGCTTTTCGGCTTTAGCGCGCGTTGGCGCTGGGGCAAGTGTAAGTTGTTACTATGAAAAATTCACCACTGGCGCATAAACACCTAGAACTTGTAGCAAAAATGGCCGATTTTGGTGGATGGTTGATGCCTATTGAATATCCAGCAGGTGGCGTAATCGCTGAGCACACCGCTGTACGCGAGCGAGTCGGAATTTTTGACGTATCGCATTTGGGTAAAGCCAGCGTAATTGGTGAGGGTGCGTTGGAATTTTTGAATTCTCAATTCACCAATGACCTAAACCGCATTGGTGATGGTCAAGCACAGTACACATTGTATTGTGCTGCAGATGGTGGAGTCATTGATGATCTAATCGTCTATCGAAATAGCGCCAGTGATTTCTTCTTAATTCCAAATGCATCGAATACATCCAGTGTCGTAAGTGCTTTACTGAAAGCTGCACCTACTGGAATTAAAATTGAGAATCTTCATGAAAAGTTTGGGGTAATTGCCGTACAGGGACCTGCTTCAAAGGAAGTTATTTCGGCTCTTGGCGTAAGCGCTGATCTGGATTACATGGAATTTTCACGCGTTGATATTGCCGGATGTCCAGTTATTTTATGTCGCACTGGATACACCGGAGAACATGGCTATGAAATTGTGCCTGCTTGGTCTGATGCTGAGAAAGTTTGGGAGGCGTTGGTTGCTGCAATGAAAAGTCATGAAGGTTTAGTTTGTGGATTAGGGGCGCGAGATACCTTGCGTACTGAAATGGGTTACCCATTACATGGACACGAATTAACTTTAGCAATTACTCCAGTTCAAGCCTCGGCGGGATGGGCGATCGGTTGGGATAAGGCATCTTTTGCAGGTAGCCATGCTCTAAGTGAGCAACGCGAAGCCAAGACACACACTCGTTTGCGGGCGCTCGTAAGTCAAGATCGCGGAATTCCACGAGCGGGAATGCAAGTTAAGAATTCAAGCGGCGAAGTAGTCGGTGAGGTTACGAGTGGAACATTTTCACCAACTCTAAAATCGGGTATCGCGTTGGCGCTGCTCTCGCGTGAGATCGAAATTGGTGAGAAGCTGATTGTTGATGTTCGAGGACGCGAAAGCGCATCTATCGTTTCGAAGTTACCTTTGGTGCCATCGCACGTTCGGTAAATTCGATTGGCGTTAAAAATGCCGCTTTAATCTGTGTTCTGCGCAGCGCCGACAAAACAGCAGGGCCGGTAATAATTACAAGTGTTGATGTAAGAATTGCGCGAGGCAGGTCCCACGCCATCGCAGTTAGAAAATGAAAAGTGATAAACCTGCGCAAGTTCTCAGTTAAAGGATCACCTGGAATAAATGACAATTGGGTTTGACTACCAAGAGCCCACGGCCAAAATTGTAGATCCATGAGTAAGCCAAAGAGGAATGAAGAAGTGATAGCGATGCTAAAAAGCAAGACAAGTTCCTGCTTGCCGCGCAGATTTTTAAAAATGGAACCGGCGAATAATCCAACTAAGCCCGCTGCGAAGAGTTGATATGAAAGCCAAGGCCCGATTCCACCAGTAAAAATTGCCGAAGCCAACATTCCCGTTATACCGAGTAAGAACCCAAATGCTCCACCAAAAACTCGAGCTGACAAAATAAGTAAGAACCACATTGGCTCCAAGCCAACTGCTCCGGCACCAAGTGGGCGCAATGCAGCAAGTAAAGCGGCGAGCATCCCCAGTAGCGCAACGGACTTGGCATCCAAACTTTTATCACTTAGCTTTGTAATCAGAAGCAATAGCGCCGCCGGAATCGCGCACCAGAAAAAATACTGTGCAAAATTCGCCGAACTCTCCGTTGGTGCAAAAAATGGCCATGTAAAACCGGCTAAAGCGAATGTGGAAAGTATTACTAAATAAAGCTTTGAGCTTTTACTAAAAGAATAGATTCCAGCAGTGGTTTGCTTCATTGTTCGAGCGCTCTCATTACATCTTTTACTGTGAGCCAAGGTTTTGGTGACATTACCTTCGCCACCTGTGGTGCAAAAGCAGGGGAGGCAAGCAAAATATCTAAAGTAGGGCCATCAGCAACGATTTCTCCTTCAGAGAGAAAAATAACTCTATCTGCTAGTTCAGCAACTAACTCCACATCGTGGGTGGCAATAATCACCGCGCGCTCTGCATCTGCAACAAATTCCTTGAGTATCTGAACTAATAATTCTTTCGCTTCATAGTCCAGACCGCGAGTGGGTTCATCTAGAACAAGTACTTTCGGATTAGCTGAGAGCACGATCGCTAACGCAAGTGCTAACCGTTGACCTTCAGATAAGTCTCGCGGATGAGACTTGGCAGAAATATTTGGTATAAATTTTTGCAGAATGGAGAGAGTGCTTCCATTGGAAATTCCATTGTCCTTATCTCCTTGCGAACATTCCTCAGCAACGCTCTGTCCATAAAGAAGATCACTTGGTTCTTGTGGAACAAAGCCCATATTCTCACGACGTACTTTTCCTTTGAGTGATGCTGCAGTGTGCCCAAATATTTCTACAGATCCTTGGTCAAGCGAGCCAATGCCGGCGATCGCCTGCAAGAGCGTGCTTTTACCTGCTCCATTTCTCCCCATCAATGCAACGATTTCGCCTTTATTAATTTGGGTAGAAATATCCTTAAGCGCCAGATGGGCTCCGTAAGAACGTTTGGCATTTTTTACCGTAATTGCTGCACTGGAGAGAGTTCTAACTTTTACCAAATTTTCTTTTTCATTTGAACGAACTGATTCAGTCAAACGGCGAACTTCACGAACACTCAAACCAACTTCGCTGATTCCCAATGCGCGAGTAAGGTGAACGATCGGAGGTGCGATTTTTGAATTCTTTAAAATCACTTCGGGAAGATCAATTTGGGCTTTCCCATCACCAGATATTTGAATGATTCGATCTGCAAATCCAATAACACGTTCTAAACGATGTTCGGCAATTATCACGGTGAGACTCAAATCGTGAACTAATCGATGAATAATTGATAAGACTTCTTCGGCTGCGATGGGGTCTAGAGCGCTGGTTGGCTCATCCAAAACCAAAACTTTCGGGTGCATTACTAAGGCATTTCCAATCGCTAAACGTTGCTGCTCGCCTCCGCTAAGAGTTGCGATAGAACGATTGCGAAGTGGCGCTAAAGCGAGGAGATCGAGAATCTCCTCCACTCGTTTTCGCATTACATCGGGTGCGAAGTTCAGCGCTTCCATACCAAAGACCAATTCTTCTTCAACGGTATCGGTGACAAATCCATTACTCGGATTTTGGCCGACGATACCGATTAGATGAGCGAATTCTCCCGGTCGGGCAATTTGTGTTGAGATTCCATCAACGCAGATATCACCAGCCAATATGCCTCCAGTGTGATGCGGAACAAGGCCGTTAATAAGTTTGAGTAGAGAAGATTTTCCAGTTCCAGTTGATCCGATCACCAGAACCATTTCGCCTTCTTCAATATTAAAAGAGAGATCTTCCAGGATTGTTTGCGTTGAAGTTGGATAAATTAAAGAAACATTCTGAAAGGAAATCATCAGCGAGTTATCCAGACACTTAGAAAGAGAAGAAAACCACTGGCAGCGATTGCTGAGTCAGATAATTTCCACGCGATGGGACGATATCTAGAACGTGACTTACTTACTCCATAACCCCGCGAGTCCATAGCGGCTGCAAGTTCGAGTGACCTAGCGAGTGATTCTTCTAAAAGAGGAAGCGCAATTTTGCGCCAACTTGGATGTTCATCACCGCGCAAGATGCGAGCTCTGCGAATTCGAGCAACACTTGTTACTAATTGAGGAAGTGCAGAAGTCGCAATTACGAGGGCAACACCAAACTCGTAAATAAAAACCGGTAATACTCGTAGGAGACGATGCGGACTGGTGAGAGAGACGGCAGCGCCAAAGAGGCCGATTACTGTCGTAATTATCATTCCTTCATGCAGCGAGGAAAGCAGCCTTTCCTGCGTCACGATTCCTCCAATTCGGATTCCTGCAATCCAGTCGGGTAAAGGAAGAATTGGAACTTCAAATAGCGTTGTTCCCGGTATAGGCACTCCAATAAAGATTCCGGTTATGGCACGAAATACCATAATGAAAAGTCCCAATTTTAAGGCGAACCAAAAACTCTTCACCCACGGATCGTTGCCGGCGAGAGTTTTAACTAAAGTTGCAGCACCCGCTAGGCAGGCGATGGCAATAAGTGCACTGTCGGCGGTAATCACCGCTGAAATCACACCGATACACCAAGCCCACCAAGTTAGTGGATGCTGCAACTTCATTTGTTAACTATTTCTTTTTTAGCGCTGCTGGAGTTGCTATCTCTACGCCGCACTCTTTCTTCGGATAGCCGTTCAATCCGCAGATGAGTCCACTTTTATCGGAACGCACTTTGGCAACCATTCCTAGAACATCGATGCCTTGAGATGTCTTGGCAGTGCGAACACAAGTTGTGACAGTTCGCTTAACTTTTTCACCATTGGGGGCATAAGCGCTGGAACCATAATCAATCACGAGAGCGATACGTTTTGTATCTTTATCAGCCTTAGTCTTTCCACAAATTTCTTGGAAATTAGGTTTTACTTTTGGTGCAACTGATGGAACGACTTCGCTGCTAAAAACAAATGACCAGCCTTCGACCGCGCCATCTTCGATATCAACAGTCGGTCCGGTCATTGCTGGAGTCCATTTACTTTCTCCCGGGGCGGTTTGGAAATAACCCCAGTATCTATAACCTTTTTCAGCAGCAATGGCAGGTGAGGTTGTAGTTGAAAGAATAAGTAAGGAAACACATGTCAGAGTTAATTTTGTAAGCGATAATTTTCTAAACATTTTAATTTGGAGCCTCTCAAATAAAGAGTCTTCCAGGGGTAGCGCAACGGAAGCGAAAACACTCCCTTCGGGACTACGCCCCGCAAACCTCGGCGGGTGTTGGTCTAGAACTACTTCACAAATGAGGTAATCCGACTTAAACGCCGAAGCGTTCTTACGGTTGCGGGTCAGCGTCGGATTTTCACCGACTTCCCCTCAAAAGAAAGGTTTTACTTATGAAGTTTTTTTGCTTGAGGTGTAACCAAACCACAAAAACCACCCTAAGACAACACACCACGAACGTGAAAGCGAGTTGACCAGCGGATGTACAGTTCAACCCATGGAATACCGCCGCCTTGGAAGTTCAGGAATGTACGTTTCAGAGATTTCTTATGGGAACTGGATTACACACGGATCCCAAGTAGAAGCCACCGCCGCGATAGCTTGTGTTCGTGCTGCTTACGATCTAGGCATCACTACTTTTGATACTGCAGATGTTTACGCCGCCACCAAGGCAGAGACAGTTTTAGGTCGAGCACTTAAAGGAATTAAACGCGAATCATATGAACTATTTACCAAAGTTTATTGGCCCACTGGCCAAGGCAAGAATGATCGCGGTTTATCTAGAAAACACATTATTGAATCTTGCAACGCATCACTAAAGCGTCTGAATACAGACCATATCGATCTCTATCAAATGCATCGCTTTGATTATGAAACCCCGTTGGAAGAATCCTTAAGCGCCTTTGATGATTTGATTCGTGCCGGAAAAGTTCACTACATTGGATTCTCTGAATGGAATTCGCGACAGATTTCAGATGCGCTACAGATTCAGGATGCAAAGGGCTACAACCGTTTCGTTTCTAGCCAGCCACAATATTCGGCACTTTGGCGAGTAATTGAAGCCGAAGTTGTCCCGCTAAGTAAGCGAGAAGGTATCGGTCAGATTGTTTGGTCGCCTATGGCACAGGGGGTTCTGACTGGAAAATATTTACCAGGCAAAAAAGCGCCCGCCGGCTCACGTGCTACTGACAAAAAATCTGGCGCGGACATGATCTCTAGATGGATGCGCGATGATGTTTTAACAGCGGTTCAGAAATTGCAACCCATCGCCAAGGAAGCGGATTTAACTATGGGTCAACTTGCTATCGCTTGGGTACTACAGAACCCCAACGTATCAAGTGCAATTATGGGAGCAACTAAGCCGGCACAAGTTAAAGAGAATGTTAAAGCCGCTGGCGTCAAGCTTTCTCCAGACATGATGCACGCAATAGATAAGGCGCTTGGCAATATTCCAATGACAGATCCCAAGGAAACTAATAGCCCAAATCCTCGCGCCTAATTAAGTAGTACGAGTATTTAGACTTTATCCCCAGTTTTAACTTGTGGCTTTGGTGCACGCATGCGGCGCATTTGGGTTGAGCGAAGCCAACCGTAGAGCCCTAAACCCTTAGTATTTTTATCAGGAAAACGTGATGCAACTTCTGCTTTAATCTTTCGCGCTAAGAAGAATCCATCCACAATTGAGAATAATAAAACGCTATACATAATCACGATTCCCGCGAGAGCGAAAGCCCCAATTGGGATCAGGGATAGCAATAGAACGAAACCAATAACCGGTAAAAAGTATTCACCAATTGATCGACGAGCATCAATGTAATTTCTAACAAATTTCTTCTCTGCTCCACGATCTCGTAGTGGGAGAGCACTTTCTTCACCACGCAAGTACGCAGCACGTTGTGCTAAACGGGCAGCTCGGGTGGCATCCTTCGAACGCTTCTTTTCAGCCTTTGTACTGGCAGGCGCGAGCGAAGAAACTTTCGTTGCCGCTTGAGAATCTTTACGTTTAGGAGTTGGGCGTCCTTTTTTTGCAGGACCCTCGGAATTCTTATCGGTAGATGAGGTCATACCTGTAACTATAGAGCGAGCATCCGCTCCAGTGCGAGTTTGGAGTACCGCGCAACCTCTGGAGCAACTTTAATTTGGTTCACGAGATGGCCATCAACCAAGGATTCCATCACCCACACGAGATGTGGCAGGTCAATACGGTTCATTGTTGAGCAGTAACAAACTGTTTTATCTAGGAAGACGATTTCCTTATCTGGATTATTTTTGGCCAGACGTGAAACTAAATTTAATTCGGTACCAATCGCCCACGCGCTGCCTGCAGGTGAATTTTCAACTGTTTGGATTATCTTCTCAGTGCTGCCAACAATATCTGCAGCGGCCACGACTTCGTGTTGGCACTCGGGATGAACTAACACTTTTACATGGGGGATACGTTTGCGAACTTCATCTACCGCTTCTACTGTAAACCGACCGTGAACCGAACAATGCCCGCGCCATAAAATCACCTTGGCACCACGAATTTCTTCAGCAGTTAAACCGCCCATTGGCTTCCACGGATTCCACAGCACACAATCCGCAAGGCTTAATCCGAGAGAAAGTACCGCGGTATTTCGACCTAGATGTTGGTCAGGTAAAAAGAGAATTTTCTCTCCCTGTGTAAATGCCCACTTCATGCTCTTTTCAGCATTTGAAGATGTACAAATTGTTCCACCGTGTTCGCCAGTAAAACTCTTTATCGCTGCAGATGAATTCATATATGTAACTGGAATTGTTTTAGCTGCGACACCAACCTCAGTTAATTCTTTCCAACATTGATTAACTTGGTTTGCAGTCGCCATATCGGCCATCGAACAACCTGCCGCTAAGTCGGGCAAAATAACTTTTTGATTATCGGTAGTTAAAACATCGGCACTTTCGGCCATAAAATGAACACCACAAAAAATAATATATTCGGCGGTAGATTTTTCAGCAGCTGCTTGTGCTAATTTGAAAGAGTCACCAGTAATATCTGCAAACTCAATCACTTCATCTCTTTGATAGTGATGACCCAATACAAGGGCACGATCACCAAGTGCCGCTCTAGCAATGCGTGCTCTTGATACAAGTGTTGGATCACTAGCCTCTGGCAATTCCCCAGTACAAGAGACGCCTCGTTCTGAAGATAAGTCCTGGCCTTGACCCAACAAGAGTAAGTTGGTTAGCGAAGTGCTCCGCGCGGTTGTGGACATGGTCATATTATCGCTCATCTTTGGCGTTGCTGTCGCATCAAAGCTTAGATGCGGGTAGACTCTTTCTATGACTACTGAAACAACTACCCCCATCACAACTGCAATCTCATTGACTGAGGTCGCTGCATCAAAGGTATCAGCGCTACTTGCTCAAGAAGGTCGCGATGATCTTTACCTCCGTGTAGCCGTTCAACCGGGTGGATGTTCAGGACTTCGTTATCAGCTTTACTTCGATGACCGCGATCAAGAAGGTGACGTCGCTCGAACTTTCGGAACTGTAAAAGTTGTTGTAGACAAAATGAGCGATCCGTATCTAATGGGTGCAACTATTGATTTCGTCGACACTATTGAAAAGCAAGGTTTCACAATTGATAATCCCAATGCAGGTGGCTCATGCGCTTGCGGCGATTCATTTAGCTAAATCACCATCTCCAATAAAATTTACAATTAATATCGCGCAATGAAGATTGGTGTTGCGGGTTCAGTTGGTCTTGATCATTTAATGACGTTCTCGGGAAAATTTACCGATTCGCTGGTCGCCGGCTCCCTAGAGAAAGTTTCACTTTCTTTTCTAGTCGATGGCCTCGATGTGCGCCGAGGTGGTTGCGCTGCAAATATCGCCTTTGGAATGGGTTCACTCGGTCTGAATCCGATTTTAATTGCGGCAGTAGGAATTGATTGGCCAGATTATGACGCGTGGCTGATCCGCCATGGCGTTGACACTTCACATGTACATATTTCTAAGACTCTACACACGGCGCATTTTATGGTCACCACCGATACTGAACTAAATCAAATTGCTTCATTTTTTCCGGGTGCGATGTCAGAGGCGAGAAATATTGAACTTGCTCCCATTATGGAGAAGACCGGAAAGTTAGATTTGATAGTTATTTCACCGGATGATCCTGCGGCAATGCTGCGCCATACCGAAGTTGCTCGCGCTGAGGGAATCGCAATAGCTGCTGACCCGTCACAGCAAATGGCGCGCATGAGTGGAGAAGAAATAAAAGAGTTAATTTCTGGTGCGACCTACCTTTTCTTAAATGAGTATGAATTAGCGCTAGCAATCCAGAAGACTGGATGGAGTGATCACGAAATTTTGGAACAAGTAAAGTATCGAGTTGTGACTTTGGGATCTGAAGGTGCGCGCGTTGAATCGACTCAAGGTGAAATGATCAAAGTTAATTGTCCTGCGGAGAAGCAAAGAACAGATCCAACTGGAGTTGGAGATTCGTTTAGGTCTGGATTTGTTGCCGGTTTAGCTTGGGGATTAGGGCATGAAAGATGCGCTCAACTCGGATCAATGATTGCAACCTATGTAATTGAGACAACCGGTACACAGGAATATCGATTTACTTCTGCTGAATTCGTGGAACGCTTTGCGGGTGCCTATGGTGCTAGCGCTGCAGCTGAGATTGAACCGCATCTACCAAAGCGGTAATTAGTTCATCCACCTGAGTTTGAGTAGTTTCTTCGTGCAAAGTAATTCGAATATTTCCATCTGTTGGTAGACCCATCGCTGCCAGAACATGACTGGGCTGTAAATTCATCGCAGTACAAGCAGAGCCAGAATCAACTGCAATATTTCGTTGTGCCAAAGTGCGCAGGATTTCTTCACCATTTGCACCTTTAAAAATAAATGAAATTAAGTGCGGAAGCGATTGGTTCAAATCGCCTGCTATAAGGGTTTCTGGCAATTCTTTTGTGATTCCAATTCTTATTTGTTCATTCCATTTGCGCAGTTGTGTGTCATTCGGTGTGAAATTCTCTAGTGCCACAGCACTGGCCAGAAGCAGCGGGAGTGAATATGTGCCGTATGTGCGTCGAACACTGGAGATATGGGGGAGTGGATTCTTCCATTGCGCAGTGCGATTAATTGCAATTATTGCCAGCCCTGCTGGACCGCACCAAGCGCGAGAGTCAAAAATTGCTGATCCCCATGAATTAGGTAATTTAACTCGAGCACCTGCAGCGGAAGCATCAACTGCTATCAGCAGATCATCAGGCACGGACTCTGGCAAATGGTTTATGGCGCCAGTTTCTCCGTTGACTAATTGAAAGGAGAACACTGAATTTGCGCTCAGTGAACTTTCTGGAATATTAAGTTTCCCAAATCTATCGAGTGATAGTTCTTCACTTTCGCCTCGATGCGAACGAACGGTTGCCATGACTCCAGATCTGTCACCAGCACCAAAAAATAGTTTCTTTTCTTCAGATAAAAAACCAGCCAAAGCGAGAAAGTACCCGAGTCCAACTTCGCCAGATATTTCTAGTTGATCTGGCGTCAGTGAAAGTCGGTCAGAAATTGATTCCAAAGCGCTATTTCGTAATAAGGCGGCACGAGATGCGGCTTGTCCGATCTTTTTTGGGTCGGCCCATCCTGCTTCCATTGCCGCCAAAAGTGCTTCTTGGGCGAGGGCATGGAGAGTCGTTTCGGTTTGAAAATGCGCTGTGATTGACCCCACTTTGCCAACGCTACTAGTCAATAGGACACGACGCGAACTAGCCGAGTATCCTTACGCTTATGCCTGCTCGAAGCCGCAAACTCCGCAACACCAGAGTGCTTGCTTTCTTGAGCGCACCGCTACTTTTAATACTCACTGGATGTTCAAAGGTCTCGGGTTTAGGTTTCGAAGAGGGCTTAACTAGCGTCAACGACACCTCACTCTCACTTTGGCAGGGCGCTTGGATTGCCGCTGCAGTGGTCGGTATCTTCACATTTATTTTGATTATTTGGCCAGCGATTTTTCATCGTGCCAAGGTAAGTAAAGGCGAATTCCCAAGGCAAACCCAGTACAACATTCCTGTCGAAATTGCGTACACGATTATTCCATTTGTCATTGTTGCCGTTCTTTTCTATTTTACGGCAGTCAAGCAAGAAGAGATTGTCGCTAAGACTTCTGATTACACACATGAAATCACTGTTAATGGCTTTCAATGGTCATGGCAGTTTGGATATCCAGAAGCGGGTCCAAAAGCAATTGTCACTGGCACGCCTGCGGCTCCACCAACGCTTGTGGTTCCAGTTGGCGAGAGGGTCCGATACACAATTACGTCTAGTGATGTCGTACACGGTTTTTGGATTCCAGCGTTCATGATTCAGATGCAGAATCTGCCGGGGGTAACAAACAATTTGGAATTCACTGCAAATAAAGTTGGTTCATACCCTGGGCGTTGCAATATTTTATGCGGACGAAACCACGCCCAAATGCTCTTCACTGTCAAAGTAGTAACTGCTTCTGAATATCAAACTTACCTAGAGACCCTGAAGGCGAGTACTGCATGACAACTTATGCTGAACGTCCAACGTTGACCGAAGAACGCACTGCGCCTTCAGCGAAGGGTAAAACGTTCGTAAAGTGGATAACCTCAACTGATCACAAGACGATCGGCTACATGTATTTAATTACGACTTTTGCTTGGTTTTTAGTTGGTGGATTACTAGCGCTATTCCTGCGTGCTGAATTAGCTCGCCCGGGGATGCAGTTCTTAAGCAATGAGCAGTACAACCAGATTTTCACAATGCACGGAACGATCATGTTGTTGATGTTTGCAACCCCGCTCTTCGTGGGCTTTGCAAATGTGATTATGCCCCTTCAAATTGGCGCTGCAGATGTAGCTTTCCCACGTTTGAACATGCTTTCCTTCTGGTTATTTTTATTCGGCAGCCTTACCGCCGTTGCTGGTTTTCTAACACCTGGGGGAGCGGCCTCATTTGGTTGGACTGCCTACGCACCATTAGCTAACTCGACTTACTCACCTGGAATTGGTGGGGATCTGTGGGTAATTGGATTAGCAGTATCCGGACTCGGAACAATCCTTGGCGCCGTCAATTTCATTACAACTATCTTCACAATGCGCGCACCTGGAATGACAATGTTCCGCATGTCGATCTTTTCTTGGAACGTACTTCTCACCTCGATTTTAGTTCTGCTGGCATTTCCTCCGCTAGCCGCAGCACTGTTAGCACTCGAATCCGATCGACTATATGGCACGCATATTTTTGATCCGGCAAATGGTGGCGCTATGTTGTGGCAACACTTGTTCTGGTTCTTTGGTCACCCAGAAGTTTATATTTTGGCACTTCCGTTCTTTGGTATTGCAACCGAAATCTTGCCAGTTTTTAGTCGTAAGCCAATTTTTGGATATAAGGGTTTAATTGCCGCAACAATTGCAATCTCTGCACTTTCCGTTGCGGTATGGGCGCACCACATGTTTGCTAGCGGACAAGTTTTGTTGCCGTTCTTCTCGTTTATGACGTTCTTAATTGGCGTACCAACTGGCGTTAAATTCTTTAACTGGATTGGCACCATGTGGGGTGGCCACGTAACTTTTGAAACTCCGATGCTTTGGGTAATGGGATTCCTAGTTACCTTCTTATTTGGAGGTTTGACTGGCATTATTTTGGCATCACCTCCACTTGATTTTGCAGTTTCAGCTTCTTACTTCGTGGTAGCCCACTTCCACTACGTGCTCTTCGGAACAGTTGTATTTGCAATGTTTGCTGGCTTCTATTTCTGGTGGCCGAAGATGACCGGGCGCATGCTCAATGAACGTCTGGGAAAGATTCACTTCTGGACTCTCTTCTTCGGTTTCCACACAACTTTCTTAATTCAGCACTGGCTTGGAATTAAGGGTTTCCCCCGTCGTTATGCAGATTATTTAGCTACCGATGGATTCACCGGTATGAATATGATTTCAACGGTCGGCTCATTCCTGCTTGCGCTGTCAATGATTCCATTCTTCATTAACGTTTGGATTACCCGTAAGTCACCACTAGTTAATTGCGATGATCCTTGGGGTTATGGCTCATCTCTTGAGTGGGCTACATCTTGCCCACCACCTCGCCATAACTTCCTGTCTATGCCGAGAATTCGTTCAGAGCGACCTGCGTTTGATCTACATCATCCGCACATTAAGACTGAAGGTCATCGATGAAAACCAATTGGCAGCTCTTCGTAGGGCTTAGCGTCTTCTATGTAGTTGTGTCGGTGATCTACTGGTACATCGGTGGTGAACCGGTAGGAATCACCGGAATGCTCTTAGCCGCCGGCCTTGCAGGCATGGTTGGTTTTTATATTTGGTTTACCCAGAAGCGAATCGGTCAGGTTCTGCCGGAAGACCGATTAAATGGTGAGATCGCCGATGGCGCTGGCGAGATGGGTTTCTACAGTCCGCACTCATGGTGGCCACTGCCAGTAGCTCTAAGTGCGATGGCGCTGGGGCTCTCACTGATTATCGGTTGGTGGCTCACTTTGATTTCACTCGGTGCGTTAGTAATTAGCATTATCGGCTTCGTAACCGAATACGAAAAGCCAATCATCAATCAAACGGCTCACTAAGGAATTCTCGGATGGTTGAGCGGGCAGAAATTTTGCCAATTAGAGTTAAAAACGAAGCAGCAGCTCGAATAGTAATAGCAGCGCCAGCGGATAAAATATTTGATCTTCTAGCTGATCCAAGATCTCATGGTCTCTTTGATGGATCGGGAACAGTTAAAGGAAACTTATCTGGACCAGTTCGTTTATACCTGGGAGCCAAATTTCATGGTTAGCAACCAAATGGCTCGGCATTACAGGCGCTCTAGAGCACAATCCGAAGTGGATGGCTCAGAGTTTGGTGAAATTAAAAGCTCTCTGCGAAGGTAGTATCGTTTAGAAAATGAAAGCCGTTCTTCTCACCGGAGTAAATGAAATATCTATCCAGGAGATTCCGATCCCAACCCCGGGTTTGAATGAAATTGTAATTAAGATGCTGGCGTGTGGGATTTGCGGAACTGATCGACACATTCTAAAAGGTGAATACGAATCCGCCAAGCCACTTGTGATGGGTCATGAATTTGGCGGAGAAATTATTTCACTCGGAGATTTCAGTGGCCCAGGTCCAGCTATGTCCATCGGTGATGTTGTTTCAGTAGATCCAAATATTATTTGCGGTCGTTGTTTCCATTGCCTTAACCATGAGAACAAATCGACCTCACATTGTGAAAATTTAATTGCTTTAGGAGTCACTATTAATGGCGGATTTGCCCAGCACGTATTACTGCCTCGCTCGCAGGCTTATGTAGTTCCCAAGAATATCAATCCGCTTTATCTAGCATTTGTTGAGCCTCTCGCTTGTTGTATTCACGGCATGGATTTAGCAGAGATAAAAGGAGGAGAACGAGTCTGCATTCTCGGTGGGGGAGCTATGGGAATGCTTATGGTTCAACTAGCCAAACTTGCCGGTGCTAGTGAAATAATTTTAGTTACCAGACAAGAGGCGCGTAGACAGATAGCTCTAGCAACTGGTGCGACACGTACCATTGACCCAACCACTACAAACTTGCGAGAAATTTTGAATGATGTGGATGTTACTTTTGAATGTGCAGGTGTGCCAGAAACTTTTCAGCAGTCACTGGAAATTACGCGGGTTGGTGGCACTGTAATTATCTTGGGAATCTATCCATCAGACCAGACCCTTCCTATTAACCTCTACAAGTTAGTCACAAAAGGTTTAAAAGTGTTGGGCTCGTTTATCAATGCATTTACTCAGGCTCGTGCGGCTGATTTAATATCTAGTGGGAAGCTAAATTTGGATCCGCTAATTTCTAAAGTAATTAAACTTGAAGAAGTTAATCAGGTGCTTATGCAAGCACCTGGAAATGGTGATATCAAATATATTGTGGTTGGAGAATAATGAGTGACAAAGTATTGAGTAGTCCTAATATTTTAGAGCGATTCTCTCTAAAGGGTAGAACAGCATTGGTCACAGGTGGCGGTCGTGGAATAGGTCGAGCGTTTGCTCACGCACTGGCCGATGCAGGTGCTGACGTTGCCATCGTAGATTTAGATTTAGATAGCGCAAACGAGGTATTAGGAGAGATAAAGAAAAGATCTCCAAATGTTCGAAGCATTGCCCTTGCAGTTGATGTCACCGATGAAGACCAAGTTACAAAAATGGTTAGTGATGTCATATCTCACTTCGGGGATCTCACCATCGCATGTAATAACGCGGGTATTGGGCAATGGATTGATTCAATAGATATGCCCTACAGTGATTTTCAGAAGATGATGCGCATTAATCTTGACTCGGTCTGGTTATGCGCCCAAGCAGAAGCTCGCCATATGTTGGCGAAGGGATATGGCAAGATAATCAATACTGCATCCCTTTCGGCGCACATAGTAAATAAACCCCAAAATCAAGCTCACTACAACATCTCTAAATCGGCAGTCATATCATTGACTCGAAGTCTCGGTGCCGAATGGGCAGACCGCGGCGTTCGAGTTAACTGCATCTCACCGGGTTACACCCGGACTGCATTAGTAGAGAATTTACTGGATACTCCAATCGGACAAACCATGTGGCCAACATGGAAAGAAAACACTCCACTTGCAGCTATGGCAGAAGTGACGGACTTACAAGGTGCGATTGTTTATCTAGCCGCAAGCGTTTCAGATTTTATGACGGGTGCCGACCTTTTGATTGATGGTGGTTACACCACCTGGTGAATTTCCCATGCGATGAGGTGATTAAGAGTTAGCGGAAAAATTAAAGGCCACAACTGGAATCAATTACTAAAACCAGTCGTGACCTTCAATTTATTAATTAGTGGTGCTCGATCTCTTTCAGATCTGCCGCAGTAGCCTTTGGAATCGAAACTGCATGAGCCTTGCTCATGCGCGCGCGAAGTTTATTCTTTAAAACACCTGGTCGACGAACACCACTGGCATCGTTCTCTTCTAAAGCTAGAGCTGGTTGTTGCTCATGTTGGGTAAGTATCCAAGCCTTCTCAGGTGAAATTGGCTCGTGAACTTCAACAAATTCACCATGCGGCATCATTACAAGACGACCGGTTTCGCGACCATGAAGCACTAATTCACGATCAGCCCGCTGTAGAGATAGACACAAGCGCTTGGTGATTACGAATGCGATCGGTGGAAGAATAAAGATCGAGATACGCGAGAACCACATTATCTGGTTGATTGTTAGATCAAATGTTGTCGCAATAATGTCGTTACCACCGTTGATCAAGGCGATAATCATGAAGGTAAGTGACATAACGCCTAACGCTGTGCGGTTTGGAGCATTTCGTGGGCGATCAAGTAGGTGATGCTCACGTTTATCTCCAGTTATCCAACTTTCGATAAATGGATAGAGCGCCATTCCGGTAAATAAAATTCCAGGAATGATGAGCCCCGGCAGAAGAATGTTCCATGAAATTGTGTAACCAAAGAAAATAGTTTCAATTGGGGGAGCCATACGTACTAGGCCATCGAGCCATCCCATATACCAATCGGGTTGAGAGCCAGCCGAGACTTGTGCCGGCGTATAAGGACCATAAAGCCAAATTGGGTTAATGGATGCGACCGCACCTAGAAATGCAGTTACACCGAAGACGATAAAGAAGAACCCTCCAGCTTTAGCCATATAGACAGGAAGCAACGGATATCCAACAACGTTCTTCTCAGTTCTACCTGGACCAGGGTATTGAGTGTGCTTCTGGTACCAAACCAACATTAAGTGAACGGTAATTAAGGCTAAGAAAATTCCAGGCAGAATCAATACGTGAACAATATAAATTCGGGGGATAAACGCCTCGCCAGGGAATGCTCCGCCAAAAGCAAAGAATGAAATGTAAGAGCCAACAACTGGGATGGCTTGCATAATTGCTTCAGCGATTCTGACTCCAGTTCCAGAGAGCAGATCATCTGGAAGTGAGTAACCCAAGAAACCTTCAACAATTCCTAGTGTTAATAATCCGATACCAATGATCCAGTTGAATTCACGCGGCTTGCGGAAAGCTCCCGTGAAGTAAACGCGCATTAAGTGAACAACGATTGCGGCCATGAAAATAAGTGCCGACCAGTGATGGATCTGGCGCATTAATAATCCGCCACGAACTTCGAATGAAATATCCAGAGAAGAGGCGTAAGCGGCGGACATATGAATGCCCTGAAGCGGAGCGTATGTGCCATCGTAAATGACTTCACGTTGTGAAGGGTCGAACCAAAATGTTAAAAATGTTCCTGAGAGCAAAAGAATTACGAATGAGTAAAGAGCAATTTCACCAAGCAAGAATGACCAGTGGTCAGGAAAGACCTTGTTGAGGTTCTTCTTCATCCATGCTGCGGCACCCGTGCGCTCATCAACATAGTTAGCGACACTGCCTGCAATTCGTTCACGTGCTGTCATTTTAAGCGCCCCCAGAAACTAGGTCCGATTGGTTCGGTGAATGGACTTTGTGCGACTAAGTATCCCTCGGAATCTACTGTTACCGCGAGTTGAGGCAAGGGGCGAGCAGAGGGCCCGAAGATAACTTTTGCCGCGCGAGTCACATCGAATGTGGACTGATGGCATGGGCAGAGCAAGTGCTTAGTCTGTTGCTCATAAAGAGCGACCGCGCAACCCATGTGTGAACAAATCTTAGAGAAGGCAATGATTCCCTCATGCGTCCATGAAAGACGTTCGGCGTTGAGATTGAATTCCTCTGGTCGCAAACGGATTAATAAAACCGCATCTCTGGCGATATTGGGAAGTGTGCGTTTTTCACCTTTTGCCAATTCTGGCAAAGTTTGAGCTACGGCACCGACTTCTAAATCACTTGCCTTAATTGGACGATCGCCCGGATCTGTAACAAGGCGTGTGCCTGCTTTCCATGATGTTTTAGAAAGCGAATCACCAGGAGTTGGACCTAGATCGCGGAGAAAAACAAGTGGAGATAATCCGGCAAGTCCTAGCGATAATCCGAGGGAGCGCTTAATTAAAGAACGGCGACCAAGTCCCGCTGCAGCCGCTCCTTCTTTTGCGGTCTTTACGAACTCGGCACGATCTTCATCAGGTGAGCGAAATTCATGACGTTGAATTACGACTTCTTCATCTGGCATCAAAGTTTTAGCCCAATGAATTGCGCCCATTCCGATGAAGAAAACAGAGGCTGCTAGGCCAAGTCCTAGGAAGAGTTGGTGCGCATTAGTACTTCCAAGAACGGGGAAGAAAATAAATACATCTTGTGGGATAAAGAAATATGCACCAATTAAAGTAATTGTTCCGAGAGATGAAAGTGTAAATAGTGTTGCAACTTGTCGCTCTGCTTTTCGGGCAGCGATTGGATCTGTATCTGCTCGCCTGAGAACATGCTCAGGAAGTCCAGGATCTTTTATCGCTTCGATTTCCTTAGACATTTACTGTTATCTCGCCTTCATCGCTAACCAGACTGCAACTCCAACTAAGAGTCCAAGGCCGAGTGTCCAAACTAAAAGTCCTTCAGTAACTGGACCTACTCGACCCAGCGATGCTCCACCGAGTGCGGGTTCAACTTCTACCGCCTTAATCCACTTGATCACGGATAGCTTTTCTTCAGGAGTTAGAGTTTTATCAGAAAAGACTGGCATCGATTGCGGGCCAGTAGTCATTGCTTCCGATATATGTTTAGGCAAAACTCCCATCAAGGTAGGCGCATACTTTCCTTGCGTTAGAGCCCCACCTTGACCAGCAAAGTTATGGCACATTGCGCAGTTAGTTCGGAAAAGTTCTCCGCCTTCTGCAACTGAACCATCTCGTTCATAATTTAGTTGCTCTTCACCAGGTATCTCTGGTCCAATTGCTAAAGAAGCTACGTAAGCGGCAAGAGCTTCAACTTCTTTTTCAGTGTACAAAGGTGTCTTTCGCATAGCTTGCGCACTCATATCCGCAAGTGGCATACGGCCAGTTCCGACTTGGAAATCCACGGATGCTGCGCCAACTCCGATTAGAGATGGAGCGACTCCTCCACCTTCTAGATTAATTCCATGACATGAAGAGCATCCTCTATTAAAGATTTGTTCGCCCTCTTTGATCAAGGCCGAGCGCTCTGCAGCAGAGATTGGATTACTTGTTGCCGCACCCGCGACCGAGAAAGTTGTTCCTATACCGAGCAACGCGAATATGAGTAGTAGCGGGGCTACGGCGCGATGTCTACGAAAACGCGAAAGGTGCTTCAAAGTGTTTCTCCTCTTTCTATTAGGTTTCCCATTAGATCCCTGGTTACTTTTTCATTTGATTAAATAGATTGCAGCAAAGAGAGCGATCCAAACCACGTCAACGAAGTGCCAGTAGTAAGACACGACGATTGCGGTTGTCGCTTGGTTATGTGTAAATCGACGAGCTTTCGAGACGCGTACCAACACAATAAGGAAAGCGATAAGTCCGCCAGTTACGTGTAATCCGTGGAAGCCAGTGGCTAGATAGAAAATCGATGTGTAAGCGTTAGTAGATAGCGCAAGGCCTTCGGAGGTAAGCACTGCATATTCATAGATTTGCCCAGAGATAAAGAAGGCGCCCATTAAGAAAGTTAGCGCAAACCATTCACGCATTCCCCAAGACTTAACGTTAAAAATAGATCCAATGCGCTTTGCCTGAAAACGCTCTGCGGCAAAAACACCAAACTGACATGTCACAGATGAGAGAACTAAAATTGTGGTGTTAAAGGCAGCAAATGGAACACTTAGAAACGAATTAGATTCTTGCCAAATTTCAGGGCCTTGCACAGCGCGCGTGGTGAAGTACATTGCAAAGAGCGCGGCGAAAAACATCAATTCGCTAGAGAGCCAAACGATTGTTCCGACCGCGACCATATTGGGGCGATTTAACTTATGGTTTGCGACGATTGCTGAGCTGCTCATGAGGCTAAGTATCCCTGAAAGTGCGCGGTCGCACCTATTTTGTCGATGGTAACCACCTCTGAATTCGGTGATTCTTTAGGTGAAACGGATCACTAGATTTCTACTAGAATTCAACGCATGTCTAGTGCACGTAAACCCATCATCATTGTCTACTCGGATGATTCTTCAGTCCGCCAATCCATAGTTGCTGCCCTAGGCAAGAAGGTTGCGCCCGACCTAGCCGAACACCAGATTCAAGAGTTCGCTACGGGGCCGGCACTTCGCGCCTTTGTTGATAAAAAAAGTGTTTCCGGCGATTTGCGAGCCGATCTTTTCATTCTTGATGGAGAGGCTGTCCCTGAAGGTGGGATGGGAGTTGCTCGCCAATTAAAAGATGAGGTTTTCAATTGCCCACCAGTACTCCTAATTACTGGTCGCCGTGAGGATGCATGGTTAGCAGCTTGGTCTCGCGCCGAAGCAAGCATCATCCATCCAATCGATCCCTTCACATTGGGAAATACCGTCGCTGAGCTTTTGCGCGCTCGCTCAACTGTTATTGCTTAAGCAGCCATGACCTCATTCGATTGGGGATCATTGATCTCGCATTTGCGTCTTGGTTTAAACCTTGATTCTGGACAAGCACAAGGTGCGATGTGCGAAGTTTTAAATGATCGCGCGGATAAAGAAGTTTTAAAAGAATTCTTACTTGCCTTAAAGGATAAAGGCGAAACTTCTGAAGAAGTTGGCGCGATAGTTGAACAGATGTATCAACACTGTGCGCCTATCTCAATCACCGAAAGATCCGTTGACACAGTTGGCACAGGCGGCGATGGTGCGCACACGATTAACATTTCAACCACTGCTGCAATTATCGCGGCAGCAGCGGGCGCTCGAGTTGTAAAGCATGGCAATCGAGCGGCCTCATCAAAATCTGGTTCTGGTGATTTGCTGGAAGCGCTTGGTGTCGCAATTAATTTAAATGGCAAACAAGTTCAACGAACCGTAAAGGAGTTAGGGATCGGATTTTGTTTCGCACCCGTTTTCCATCCGGCGATGCGCTTTGCCGCTCCTGCTCGAAAAGAGTTAGGCGTTGCCACAGTATTTAATATCTTGGGGCCGCTGGCTAATCCGGCCAGACCAAAGTCAGCGGCGATAGGCGTTGCAAACGATCAAATGCACTTAGTAATGGCGCAAGTTCTCTCTGACCGTGGTGTCGATGGATTCGTCTTTCGTGGTGATGACGGGTTAGATGAAATCACGCTGGCTACAAGTACATCGGTATTAACAATCGGCCGCGGAGAAATAACCAGTGACAGAATTGATGCCAAAGATTTTGGTTTAGCAAACGCCCCGATATCGGCGCTAGTTGGTGGCGATGCAGCAGAGAACGCGCGAATTACGAGTGCGATCTTTGCAGGAGAGTTGGGTGCGCCGCGCGACGCGGTGTTACTTAACGCCGCAGCAGCGATTGCGGCTTTTGATTGTGAAATGGATTTGAACATTCACGAACGTCTTAAAGATGCTCTGATCAAAGCTACGGCCGCCGTAGATTCAGGTGCCGCCGCATCTTTGCTTGAAAAGTGGGTAGCCCTCAGCAATAAAATTATTAAGGAGTAATTAATCAAAGGGCCTTCGTTCTCTTTTTCTTTTGAAGGTAGATAATTCACCAAGAGTTGAAACGCCGAAAGTTCCTAACCGTTCCAAAATTCCATGTAAGACATCTACTGTCGCACGGGCATCATCAAGAGCTCGGTGGTTCGGAGTTATATTTGCACCGAAAAATGGGGCAAGGGTGGAGAGTTTGCAATTTGGAACTTCATCACGATCTAAGGCTGATCTAGCAATTCGAACCGTGTCAACGATAATAAAATCAGGCCAATTGATTTCAGTTTTTTCCGCAGCATCTTTCAAGAATCCAATATCAAACGGTGCGTTGTGGGCAACTAGGACTGATTCTTCGTGGGAACCGATGAATTCAAAGAAGGTGGGAAGAATTTCGTGGATTACGGGGGCATCGATCAACATTTGATCAGTTATGCCAGTTAAAGATGTGATGAAATCGGGAAGACCGTGTCCCGGGTTTACAAAGCTTTGAAACTCAGCAATTACCTCTCCGCCTTTTACTTTCACGGCGCCTATTTCTGTTATTGCTGCTCCAGAAGATGGAGCCGAGCCCGAAGTTTCTAAGTCGAGAACAACGAATGTTGTATCAACTAGTGAACGCAATTCAAGGGACATGAAAGAGAGGCTAATACATAGATCCGACAAGCCAAGTTAGGTACTCTAAACAAATGGGAATTATCGGTGCGCCACCAGAACTTCTTGCTGATTGGTCAGCAGAGGGCAGTGGCAAATTAAAAAATATTGGTGCTATTTTAGTACACGGATTTACTGGATCCCCAGCTTCAATGCGTCCATGGGCTAACTACTTAAATAAAATTGGCTACACAGTTCGCGTTCCAATTTTGCTGGGACATGGAACTAAGCCAGAGGATTTAAACCAAGTTAAATGGCGAGAGTGGCCTGCGAAAGTTGAAAGCGAACTCGAAGAGTTGTTGAAGTCTTGCGAGAAAGTATTCATCTGTGGGCTTTCAATGGGTGGAGGCACAACATTAAACGTTGCGACTCGTCACTCCGATAAAATTACGGGCATCATTTTAGTTAATCCGATGATCCACGTTAAATTTTTTGGGCCAAAGTTAGCGTTTGTACTTTCGCGTTTTCAAAAGTTTCGTTCTTCAGTCGGGGATGACATCAAGACTCCCGGAGTTACTGAGTTCGGTTATGACGTGCTACCGACTAGAGGAATCCACCAACTCCTCATAATGTTGAAAGTGACCAGATCAAAACTAGGTGAAATTAAGAGTCCATTATTGTTATTGCACAGCAGGGACGACCACACACTCCCAGTTTCAAATAGCAATATCGTCATGAAAGAGATCGGCTCACAAAGTAAGCAACGAATAGAACTAACCAACAGTTATCACGTTGCAACTTTGGATTACGATGCTGACATAATCTTTGAGAATTCAAAGTTATTCATTGAAAGCCTTACTCAGGAATGAACCATGAGAAAATCGATGAGGCTTTCGAAAAAGTCAGAGCTATTGATCAGAGCGGGTACGAATTAAATTCAGTTCTAGCAATCACGCAGGATTTGATGATTAATGATCTCCCCGGTCCATTCGCTGGAATTCCAGTTTTAATCAAAGACAATATTGAAGCAATAGGTCTTCCCGCGACCGCCGGCTCTCTTGCACTGGCCGATTGCACCGTGGTTCGTGATTCAACAATCGCTAAACGTCTGCGTGCTGCTGGAGCAACCATTATCGGATCAACAAATCTCTCTGAGTGGGCAAATATTCGAAGTGGAAAATCGACAAGCGGTTGGTCTGCAGTTGGCGGATTAACTGCCAATCCTTGGAAGCACGCACATAGCGCAGGTGGTTCATCATCTGGTTCTGGTGCAGCAGTAGCAGCGGGTTTAGTACACATGGCAGTCGGAAGCGAAACCGATGGATCGATAGTCTGCCCAGCATCTTTAAACGGTTGTGTTGGAATTAAACCAACTGTTGGTTCAATTCCACGTGATGCGATGATTCCAATCAGCGCTAGCCAAGATACTCCGGGACCAATGGCACAGACTGTTTCTCAAGCGGCGCTATTACTTGATGTCCTGACCGACAAGAAGATTTATCAAGAGGCAATGAGCGCAAATAATACGATTTGCATTGGTGTTGTAAAGGAATGGGCTACGGAGGACTCTGGAACCAACTTACTTTTTCAAAACCTTATTTCAAAGTTGAGTGCCAATAATATTCAGATCAAAGAAATTTCGCTACCCGCGCCATCTGATGCTGACGGTGAAGAAGAATTCAAAGTCTTAATGCATGAATTAAATGAAGATTTAGTGAAATATTTGGGGTCTAGAGCAGGTGCGAAGATAAAAACACTTGCTGATGTTGTTGCATTCAATAACGCTAATAAAGATACAGAATTGAAATATTTCGGTCAAGAATATTTCGAACAGGCGCTAACCCTGGGTGGGCGTAATTCTGATTATGAGAAACTACGTAATTCAAATCTGGATTGGGCAAAAAACAAAGTGTTAGGCCCTGCGTTTTCCGAGTGCGATATTTTACTCGGTGAAACATACGCCCCAGCGTGGATAAGTAACCTTGGTGGAGGCGATGATTTCGCAAGCGCAACATGGATCACGATGGCGCCGGCAATTTTAGGAACCCCGATTGGCGCCGTTCCTATGGGACTTGTGGATGGATTACCAGTGGCAGTTGGTGTTGTTTCCCGAGCTAATGAAGAAACATTACTCATTCAAGCGATGGCGATGATCGAAAAAACTTTAGATCTTGGCGTTTTAAAGCCAAGTTTTCTGAAATAGATCTATTTAGCGAGCGTTGCCTTAATTGTTTTTGATTGCACAGCTGGGATTGATTTGTGATATTCAGCAAGAGATTCAAATTTCTGCGAAGATTTTGAGCCACGAGTAAATATAACCAGAGCGTTGGCATGAGCCTGAGAGAAACCGTAATTTTCACGTAGATGGCTGACTTACTCAGGATATTTCCGATCTTTGATTTTCTTCATCACTGAGAATCAATACTTCATCGGCTCCCCATAACGTTTTTCTATCGCCGGAAAGTGCGATTCTCGTTCTGGGCCGACGCTCACTGACCTTTTTTTCGCTTATCTCGGATATTTAAGTAAAAGGCATATCCTAGATAGAGGATGATCGAAGGCGGATAAAGGAAGACCGGGATGATCATCAATATCGTGGCAACGATCTTCATATTTGGGGTTAGCTTGTCCCATTCGCCGAGAAAGCCAGTGCGTGGCGCTTTATCCATACAAAGAGAGTACTCGTTCATTTCTCTATAAACTTCGGAACATGGCTAAGAAATCTCCTGCAAAAATAAAAATGTTGGCAGCTGAGGCGAAGAGAAATGCGGCCGAACGTAGAGCCGAGAAAAAAGTTTCACTTGAGAGTGCAATTTCCAATAGCAATTTAGATTTAGATCGCTATCAAGCGCAGGGGGAGCACTGGCAAGAGCTGGGACTAGGGGCTCCGGCAATCCGCGCACTTGTTGATGATGGACTCTTTGAATTAGCCGACCTGAGAAAAATTTCACTAGCCGCGGCTAAAGAATTAGATGGGATGACTCCAAATGCCATCAGGATTCTTGTGGACCAGTTGAAGAAATCTGATCTTTCTTTCAGAAAGTGATGATCAATAAATGAATGGGCTTCGATATTGAAATTTGAGACCGCTCGTCTTTCATGTAGGTCGTTAAGTATCGAAGAGTATGAAGAATTCGAATCTGGTCAGGAACCTGATTGGGGAATGGAAAAATTTTCAAACCCGCACCAGCATCTGATCGTTGGTCCGAATCCATTGACACACAGAATTCCGCGAGTAAAGACGGATACGAATTTTGCAGATATCGGACTCGTGCTGGCTTTCGAAATATCAAGTGGAATGAGATTCTCAAGAATCCAGATGTAAAAACCCTCCGTTACACAGTCTCTCCAGACAATGCGCCATCAATCCATATTATTAATAAGTTTGGATTTCCTAAAGTGGGAGAACAGATAGATGATGAAGACGGACTGGAACTGATTTACGAAATGTCAGTCGAAAGTTTTCAACTTAGATAATCTAAAGTGGACGATACTGGGATCGAACCAGTGACCCCCACAATGTCAATGTGGTGCTCTACCGCTGAGCCAATCGTCCGGGTCTTAATTTTCGGTATTTATTAAGTTGTGTTTGAAAGTATAGCCGAGAGCAATTAGCGCCCGAAATCATCCTCAATGCGCTCAATATCGTCTTCTCCGAAGTAAGTTCCGGTTTGAACTTCTACGAAGACGACATCAGTTGTACCAATATTTTCGATCCGATGTAGATCGCGAATTTCAATATCTATCGAATCGCCCGCTGACATTTCAAAAATATTTCCGTTTAAAGTGATTCGAGCCTTTCCAGAAATAATTAACCAATGTTCAGCGCGTTTTTCATGGCGCTGATATGACAACCGTTTTCCGGGATTGACATGAATTATTTTTACTTTGTAAGAGTCGCTTTCACGCAGGATCTCATAACGACCCCATGGGCGTTCTGTTTCATCTTGCATCATGCTCTCTCCAAAGTTTTTAACTCATGGAGGTCGGGACGGGATTTGAACCCGTGTGCGCAGAGTTGCAGTCTGCTGCCTCGCCTCTCGGCCACCCGACCATAGATAAACCGCCACCTGAAATAAATTTCAAGGGGCGGCTAATCCGAGCGGACGACGGGGTTCGAACCCGCGACCTGAACCTTGGCAAGGTTCCGCGCTACCAGCTGCGCTACGTCCGCATTTAATGAAGAGGCAAATCTAGCGCAGCAAGGCCCCAAGCGCCAAAGTGGCATTTTCACCGTAGCGTTAGGCATATGAATCCGCGTAAATACTCGTTCTGGATGGGTGGGAAATACGCAACAAATTTACTCGAGGAAACCGCTGATTTATCTCGTTTAAGTGATGGCAATTTCTGGGCAGTCTCCATAAGTTATGAAGGAGAAGTTCGTCTGGCACGATTTTCGGATGTGACAAATGTTAATTTTCCAAAATTAGATCAAGAGTGGAAAAGATTAAGTGGCTCTTGGGAGTCAACTCTAAGTGAATCAGAATTTTGCTTATATGTGGAACGGGTACGGAAATTAATTTCTGAAGGTCAGGTTTATCAAGTAAATGCATGTCGTCGATTATCAATAAGTTCAGATAATCAGTCTTTGGATTCATTATTTTCTAAACTATTAGATAAAAATCCTGCTCCATATTCCTGTTATTTAAGTCTTCCGGAATTAGAAATTGCCTCAGCATCACCAGAACTTTTCTTAGATCGAACCGGTGCTGAAGTTCGCACCTCTCCCATTAAGGGGACGCAGCAGTTGAGTGAGGATGGCTTTGGGAATAAAGATGAGTCCGAGAATGTCATGATTGTAGATTTAATGAGAAATGATCTTGGGCAAATCTGCGAGCCGGGGAGTATTCAGGTGGCAGATTTATTGCGCAGTGAAAATCATCCAGGGTTGCGTCATCTAGTTTCAGATGTGACTGGGAAACTTAGAGCCAGAATTGAATGGGAAGAAATTTTTCAACGTCTCTTGCCAGCGGGATCAATCAGTGGCACTCCAAAAAGTTCAGCGCTTGAAGTTATTCGCCAAAATGAAGAGGTAATACGTGGGCCATATTGCGGAGTTTTGGGTTGGGTTCAGGGCGATCGTGCCGTGCTATCTGTTGCAATTCGAATTTTCTGGAGCGATTCATCGAACGAATTGAATTTTGGAACGGGTGCTGGAATTACTTGGGGGAGCGAACCCACGCTGGAATGGCAAGAGACGCAACTGAAAGCTAGTCGGTTGATTTCAATTGCAGGTGGCGAGTTGTTATGAAAGTTTGGATCAACTCAGCGCTCATTGATTCGACTGTTGGTGATGTTGATAGTGATGGCTGGCCCGCTGGTGAAGGAGTATTCGAAACCATACGAACCGAAAATGGCAAAGTTTTTGAACTGGGAAGGCATATGCGGCGCGCAGGAACTGCCGCCGCTCACTTCGGCTTCAAGCTGCCGGATGAAGAGTCGATAAGAGTTGCAATCGAGAGCCTATTAATCGCAGAACCTCGTAATGTAGGCAGACTCAGATTACTTTTCTCTTCCGAACGCTTTGTGGCCGTACACCAAAAGTATGTTTCATTAACTGAACCCGCTCGCCTGATGATTGCTGATGCTGATTTTACTTCTGCTCCAATCTCGTTTAAGACCTTTCCTTACGATCATCGTTTGGCGATTCTGAAGAAAGCAAAGGGACTGGGTTTTGACGAAGTAATTTTGATTGGTGAAAATGGACAAGTATCTGAAGGGGCGGTATCAAACTACATATTTCAAATCAATGGAGACTGGGTGACAACTCCATTGACAGCAGGCGTTATCCCGGGAGTCCAGCGGGGGATTGTTATTGAGAGATGCGGAGTGCTTGTTAAATCCTTAACTCCTGCAGATTTATTAATCGCAAAACGTGCGATGGTTATATCGAGTCTGAAAATTGCGCTGCCGGTAGCGAGTATTGGAGATTACAAGTTGATAGTTGACGAAGAATCTTCATCGATGCAAGAGAAAATTCGCACGAACACCAAGGCGCATTCGGTAGGCTAACGATATGTCCCAGATTTCGATCACGGTTGATGGCCAAGCCCGAAAAGTAGAGGCCGACCAGAAGCCGACACACATCTTCGCTGAGGCCAAGGAAATTGTGGTTTGTAAAGTAAATGGTGAATTAAAAGACCTTTGGACTGATCTTGTAAATGGCGATGTCGTTGAAGGGGTTTCAATTTCTTCACCTGACGGACTTTCAGTTCTGCGACACTCAACCGCACACGTAATGGCGCAGGCTGTACAGCAAATTTTCGCAAATACCAGTCTTGGAATTGGTCCACCAATTACTGATGGTTTTTATTACGACTTCGATCCAGAGCGCGCATTTAATCCAGAAGATTTAGAAAAAATAGAGAGCGCGATGCGCAAAGTTGTTAAAGATGGCCAACGCTTCAAACGTCGTGTTACGACGGAGGATGCGGCTCGCAAAGAGTTGGCGCATGAGCGTTATAAGTGCGAACTGATCGGCCTTAAATCAGGGGCGGGCGATGACGCAAGTGTTGAAGTCGGTGGAACTGAGCTGACAATTTACGACAACTTAGGTAGAGATGGACAAGCAGTTTGGTCTGACTTATGTAGAGGACCGCATCTGCCATCTACTAAACATATTCCTGCATTTAAGTTGATGCGTAGCGCTGCTGCTTACTGGCGTGGATCAGAGAAAAATCCAATGCTGCAGAGAATTTACGGAACTGCGTGGCCATCGCAAGAAGAGCTTGTCGCATATTTAGATTTACTTGCAGAAGCAGAGAAGCGAGATCATCGAAGACTTGGTACTGAATTAGATTTATTTTCTTTCCCCGAAGAAATCGGTTCAGGATTGGCAGTATTTCATCCGAAGGGTGGAATCATTCGCCGCGCGATGGAGGATTACTCTCGCAAGCGTCACGAAGATGAAGGTTATGAATTTGTTTATTCACCGCACTTAACTAAAGCGGCGCTATTTGAAAAGTCTGGACATTTGCAGTGGTACTCCGAAGGCATGTATCCACCGATGATCATGGATGAAGAGCATCACGCTGACGGCACAATCAAACGTGCTGGCCAGCAGTACTACATGAAGCCCATGAACTGCCCTTTCCACAATTTAATTTTTGCCTCACGAGGTCGCTCTTATCGCGAATTACCTTTACGGCTCTTTGAATTTGGAACTGTCTATCGATATGAAAAATCTGGCGTAATTCACGGATTAACTCGCGCTCGAGGTTTTACGCAGGATGATGCGCATATCTATTGCACAAAAGAGCAGATGGTCGGCGAACTTGATTCACTTCTTACATTTGTACTTAATTTGCTCCGCGATTATGGACTTGAAGATTTTTATCTTGAACTCTCTACTCGCAATCCTGAAAAATCTGTTGGTGAAGATGCAGATTGGGAAGAAGCGACAGAAGCGCTACGTAAAGCCGCTGTAGCGCAGAAACTTGAATTAGTTTTAGATGAAGGTGGCGCCGCTTTCTATGGTCCAAAGATTTCGGTTCAGGCTAAGGATGCGATTGGTAGAACTTGGCAAATGTCTACGATCCAAGTTGATTTCCAATTACCGCAAAGATTCGAACTTGAATATGCAGCAACAGATGGAACTCGTCAGCGACCTGTAATGATCCACCGCGCCCTTTTTGGTTCGATTGAGAGATTCTTTGGCGTACTTACTGAGCATTATTCAGGTGCCTTTCCACCATGGCTAGCGCCAGTACAGGTGACTGCGATTCCAGTTGCGGAAGCTTTCGCAGATTATTTGGCGACGATCGTTAAGCAATTTAAATCTGCTGGCGTCAGGATCGAACTTGATTCATCGGATGATCGCATGCAGAAGAAGATTCGTAATGCGCAGATGCAGAAAGTGCCTTTTATGTTGATCGCTGGTGAAGAAGATCAGAGTGCAGGGAAAGTATCTATTCGCTATCGCAATGGTGAGCAGAAGAACGGGGTCGCAGTCGCAGATGCGATTGCCGAAGTTTTGAAGTCGATCACCGAACGCAAACAGGTTTAGTTATGTCGCGGATAGATTCACCATTAGATAGTGGAGCGGGGATGCCAGATCGCTGGATGCGATTATGGGCTCCGCATCGTATGGAGTACTTAAAAGGTGAAAATCGTCCTCTAGCGGGAAATATTGCGCAATGCCCGTTCTGTGAGGTCCCAAAGTTAAGTGACGAAGAAGGATTAATAGTTGCCCGCGGAGAGAACGCATACGTGGTTATGAATCTTTATCCCTACAACGCTGGACACTTATTAATCTGTGCATTTAGACATGTTGCAGATCTAACGGATTTAACAAAGGTAGAACGTGATGAAATTTCGGAGATGACCGCTCACGCCATGAAAACGCTGAGAAAAGTTTCGAACCCCGCAGGATTTAATTTAGGAATGAATCAGGGAGCGATCTCTGGTGCTGGAGTCGCTGATCATATTCATCAACATGTTGTACCGCGCTGGTCGGGCGATATTAACTTTATGCCGATTATTGGACAGACCAAGGTAATGCCAGTTCTGCTACAAGAAACCCGCTCCGAGTTAGCGCGGGCTTGGTAGTTTTTAAGGTAACTGCTCGATATATCGCGTAACAATATCTACGCCGATTCCTTTTGTAATTGAGATAGGTATTGCTGGAAAAAGTAATCCTGCGGCGAATGCACTTTCACCGACATCTTCAACCGCCTCTAGATACTCAGCGCGGAAATCTGCAACCAAGGTTTTATGTTCGTCATCACTTTCTTGAACCGTTGGTGGTGTTGTGTTGTAATCAATTATCTTGAGCGTTGCTAGATCTATCAACGCGATTGGATCGCCCGCTTCAGAGTGCAAGACCAAATATGGAGTCACAAGCGAATCAAATACACGGTTCGCGATCAGAACAGCATCATCAAAGTCAGAGTCACTTCCCTCTAGTTCGTTGACTACTACTAATCGCGGCAGTTGAAAATCAGAAAGCGCTTGCCAAAGTTCGATAGTTGCCTGATCAATTCCAGCGGCTGGGTTAATTGCGAAGATAGCAAGATCACTTAAAGGTTCCGCAGTATTAGAAACGCTTCCACCAAATAGATCAGCAACTGCTTGCGGCTGGGCTGAGCCGTGTCCGTAAATATGTATGCGTCTTATCGGATTCACAGGCTTCAGAATAGGTGAATTTCGTACTCGCAGCCTACGATTAAGACGATGTTAAGCGCCTCAATAAAACCCGCCGTAACCCGCGCTATTAATCCGATAGCCAAGGGTGCGCTTCGGGTTGGGCTTACGCCCGATGCTGTAACTATGACTGGCGCTGTCGGTGTCATAACCAGTGCAATTTACTTTTATCCGCGAGAACAATTCTTTGTTGGCACGCTAGCAATCGTGTTTTTCTCACTCAGCGACCTATTAGATGGCGCTATGGCACGTATTTCCAAGAAGGGTGCAAGTCGTTGGGGCGCCTTTCTTGACTCCACTATCGATCGATTTACGGATTCAGCAATTTTGGTTGGCTTAAGTTTGGCGCTCGTAAAGAATGATGACCCTTTGCTTGCAGTAGTTCTGGCATCGCTCGTTTTTGGCTCTCTTGTTTCTTACATTCGGGCCAAAGCTGAATCACTTGGGGTGGAATGTTCTGGCGGAATTGCAGAGCGCACCGAGCGTCTCATTCTTTCGCTTACAGCAATTGGTTTTGATGGCCTCGGAATACCGTATGCCTTAGCAATTGGAATGTGGATTTTCCTAGCGTTATCAGCAGTTACCGTAGTTCAACGTATTTTAATCGTTAAGGCAGCGCTTTAACGAAAATGTTCTCTGACTATTTAATTGCACGTGCCTACTTTATTGGTTGGCGTACGGTTCGGGCTTTGCCGGAGAGACTGTCCTATCGACTATTTGATCGAATTGGAAAGGTGACACTTCGCCGTAATGGAAAGAGTGTGCAACGCCTACGCGCAAACTTGCAACGCGTAACACCTAATAAGAATGACCTGCAGATGGATCAGGTTATGGATAAAGCAATCTCCTCTTACATGCGTTATTGGTGTGACACATTTAGATCTCCAGATTGGTCGAAAGAACGAATTTGTGAAACTGTAACTGTCACTAATGAAGAATTACTGACCTCGCCTGTAAAAGATGGCAGGGGAGTGGTAGTCGCGCTACCCCACGCAGGAAATTGGGATCACGCAGGTTCATATTTTTGTGCGATGGGGTTTCCGTTAGTTACTGTCGCTGAAAGACTGAAGCCAGAAGCCTTGTTTAACAAGTTTTTAGAATATCGACAGAACATAGGAATGGAAGTTCTTGCCCTAGACCAACGTTCTATGGCAACGCTGATGCAGCGTGCGCGCACCGGTTCACTGATTGCACTAGTTGCTGATAGAGACCTATCTCGAACTGGCATTGATGTTGATTTCTTTGGTCATCCATCACGTATGCCAGCGGGTCCTGCCTTACTCGCGATTCGCACTGGGATTCCTTTAATCACCGCGTTTGTTTCTTACACCGCAACTGGTATTCATATTGTTTTCAATTCTGTAGAAGTTCCAACAGAAGGAAGCGAAGCCCAAAGAGTGGCGAAGACGGTGCAAATTTGCGCCGATCTTTTCGCCGTGGGGATTGCTTCGGCCCCACACGATTGGCACATGCTGCAACGGATTTGGATCGATGGCAATTTTCAGGAACGTAGCGCCTGATGCTCTCTAAATTACGAATCGGATTAGTTTGTCCATACGGTTGGGATACCCCTGGTGGCGTACAAAACCATGTTCGTGACCTCGCCGAGTATTTAATCGCTAAAGGCCATTACGTTTCGGTCCTAACTCCAGTTATTGATGAAAGTGCTATTCCAGATTATGTAGTCAGTGCAGGTAAGCCGATTGCAATTCCATATAACGGAGCGGTCGCGAGAATCCTCTTTGGCCCAATCGCATTTGCTCGAGTTCGAAATTGGATTTCGGAAGGTAACTTCGATTTATTACATTTACACGAACCTGCAATTCCCTCAATTTCATTATTGGCTTGTTGGGCAGCAGAGGGTCCAATGATTGGAACTTTCCATGCCGCAGCGGGGCGACAGAAAGTTATTTTTGCACTTGGTCCAATTTTGGAACCAGTTATAGAGAAACTTTCAGCACGAATAGCAGTAAGTGAGGCAGCCCGAGAAACTCTCGCCGAGCATTTAGAGACGGATGCCGTAGTTGTGCCCAACGGTATTTATGCTGATCGATATAGAGATGGTGAAAAATTAAAAAAATGGAGCGGTAACACAATTGGTTTTATCGGTAGATTCGAAGAACCTAGAAAAGGTTTAGCAATTTTGCTGGAAGCACTTCCGATAATCGCTCGCTTTGCTCCTGATGTTCGGGTGCTGGTCGCTGGCCCTGGTGATAGTAAAGAATTTAGCGAAGCCATAGATCCACAGTTACGCCATCGCTTCGAATTCTTGGGTCGGATCTCTGAGAAAGAGAAAGCGGATTTTCTCTCATCAATTGCGGTTTATGTCGCGCCGAACACTGGGGGAGAATCATTTGGAATTATCTTGGCAGAAGCTTTGGCCGGTGGAGCAACAGTCGTTGCCAGCGATATTCCAGCTTTTGATTCATTATTGGGTCACGGTGAATTTGGGGCGTTATTTGAATCTGAGAACCCACAAGAATTAGCAAAGGTTGTGATTGATCTACTCCGCAATCCGAAGAGACGCACTGATCTATCTATTCGTGGAAAAGCATATGCACAAAGATTTAATTGGGATGTTGTCGCTGAAGATATTTTCTCAATTTATGAAATGTCATTAGTTGGCAATTCAGGAGTCCGGCTTTCCTCTGAGAACCGTGCATGGAATCGTTTCCTTGGAAGGGATACCAACTAATGGAGAAATATTTTCTTTTAATTTTCCTCATACTCTTTGGTGCGTGGTACCTAACTTATTCAGCGACCAGACTTGACCGCTTACATCATCGAGTTGAAACTAGTTGGGCAAATCTCGATAGTTTGCTACAAAAGAGAGCAGCGGTGGCGTTGGAAATCGCAAAAAGTAAAATTGCCGATCCGGCATCGGCGCTCATATTGACGGCGGCAGCCAGAGGAGCTCGGGATGCGAGAATGCAGAATCGATCACAGGCTGAAAGTGGTCTTTCTGGCGCGCTCGGGTTGCTCTTAAATGATGGCCACTTAGTGGATGGTTTGATTGAGAAAGAGTTACTTCAGGAATTATCGGAATTAACCAACAAGATTAGGGTTGCGATAGCGCTTCACGTTGATGCGGTTTCTCGAACGCAGATGGTTCGAACCAAGAAAGTCAATCGTATTTTTAGATTGGCTGGGAGAGCACCATTGCCAGTCGTTTACGAATTTGAAGCTGATGTCCTTTAAGAAGATTATTGCCGTCATCGGAGGCTTGATTTTGCTCTCGATTTTAGTCGTAGCGATTATCAACATTTCGCAGATTTCGAAAATTATTCCTACCGAGGAAGTAGCACCAATTACCAATTCGATTAGCGGGAAAGTCGGTAATGACGGACCAGTCTTAGTTGTAAAAATTGATGACACACCACCAGCTCGGCCCCAAATTGGGTTAGAGGTGGCTGACTTAATTTATATCGAACAAGTTGAAGGTGGTCTAACGCGTTTAGCCGCGATATTTTCCTCAGAAATTCCACTAATTATTGGTCCAGTACGAAGTGCCAGAATCTCCGATATCGAAATCATGCAACAGTTTGGAAGAGTTGCTTTTGCATACAGTGGCGCTCAGTCAAAGTTACTTCCATTGATAGCTGCGGCTAATGTAGAGAATTTTGGGGCACAACGTCAGGGCCGGGAAATTTATGCAAATGATCTGCTTCGCAACCAACCAGTGGCGATGATTTTGCAGGCGAAAACTTTGATGGATCGATCGAAATCTGAAAATCTACCAATCGCCATCTCAAAGAATATGGGGTGGAACTTTGGTGGCTCTCCTGAAACTGGAACCCCTATTGCTTCGGCAAAGGTTTCTTGGCCAGCTAGTTCTTATGACGTTACTTGGACAGATAGCGAAAATCGATGGTTATTAGATTATCGAGGAGTTCCGAATCTAGCTGCGAGTGGGCAACAGTTAGGTGCTTCGACCTTTGTTATTCAGTTAGTCTCAATCACGCCATCAGAATATGGTGACAAATTTGGTGGAGTTACTCCAATTACTCAAACCGTCGGCACAGGTAGGGGTTACGTTTTGCGGGATGGAATGGCTATCGCAGGTATTTGGAACCGCGTAAGTGCTGATTCTGGTACGACTTGGAAAACCTTAAACGGTGAGGAAATTCTCTTTGCTCCTGGTCAAATATGGATAGCGCTGACTGACAAAGATCCAGAATTTACGCCTATAAAGGTGACTGTTTCTGCAGATGCGCCATCTACTTCGACAAAGTAGTATTAAGGCCTCAAAAAGAATTTAAATTTAAAGGGGATTCAAATGTCAGGAGCGGTTGGAACGGCACGCGTAAAGCGCGGAATGGCAGAAATGCTTAAGGGCGGCGTCATTATGGACGTGGTCAATGTCGAACAAGCCAAAATTGCGCAAGACGCGGGAGCCGTTGCCGTTATGGCGCTAGAGCGTATTCCAGCGGACATTCGCGCCGAAGGTGGCGTATCGCGCATGTCTGATCCTGACATGATAGAAAAAATTAAAGCGGTCGTAACTATTCCAGTTATGGCAAAAGCACGCATCGGTCATTTCGTTGAAGCACGCATACTTGAATCTCTCGGTGTTGACTACATCGATGAGTCAGAAGTATTAACTCCAGCCGATTATGAAAACCATATCGATAAGTGGGATTTTAAAGTTCCATTCGTTTGTGGAGCCACTAATCTTGGCGAAGCTTTGCGTCGAATCAATGAGGGTGCAGCAATGATTCGTTCTAAAGGTGAAGCTGGAACTGGCGATGTATCTAATGCCATGATGCATATGCGCAAAATTGGCGCCGAAATCCGCCGCCTCTCTTCAATGCGTGAAGATGAACTTTACGTTGCAGCAAAAGAATTGCAGGCTCCGTTTGCTCTTGTGAAAGAAGTTGCAGAAACTGGAAAACTTCCAGTTGTGCTATTTACTGCCGGTGGAATTGCAACTCCGGCTGATGCCGCTTTAATGATGCAGATGGGCGCCGATGGCGTATTTATCGGGTCGGGTATTTATAAGTCTGGTGATCCGGCCAAGCGCGCAGCAGCTTGCGTGAAAGCCACTACATTCTTTGAAGATGCCCAAGTGTTGGCAGATGTTTCTCGAGGAGTTGGTGAAGCAATGGTAGGCATAAACGTTTCAGATATTCCACAACCGCATCGCTTAGCTGAGCGCGGCTGGTAATTTTTTAACTGCTCATGAAGATCGGCGTACTTGCACTACAGGGCGATTTTCGTGAGCACCTATGGGCGGTAAAAAAGTCTGGGCATGCTGCGCTCTCGGTACGTCGTCCCGAAGAGTTGGCCGAAGTTGACGCGTTGATCTTGCCGGGAGGTGAATCAACAACCATCATTCATCTCGCTCAAGTCTTCGAGCTATTTGAGCCGATTCGAAAGCGCATTAAAGAAGGTATGCCAGTTTATGGATCTTGCGCGGGAATGATTCTTTTGGCTGATCGCGTACTCGACGGCATTGAAAATCAAAAAACTTTCGGTGGTATCGATATCACTGTTCGGCGAAATGCTTTTGGGCGTCAGGTTGATTCATTTGAAAGTGATTTATCATTCGGCGGAGAAACAATGTCGGCAGTTTTTATTAGAGCGCCTTGGGTTGAAGAAGCTGGTGTCGACGTTGAAGTGCTTTCAGAAGTCGTTACAAGTTCGGGAACCTACCCGGTCGCCGTGCGTCAGGGATGCTTATTAGCAACCTCTTTCCATCCCGAATTGACTGGTGATTTACGCGTGCATCGCTATTTCTTTGATCAAGTCTGCACTAGCGCGATAAAGTAAGGCCACGCAATTTAGTAGGGCAAGCAATTCAAGAGATTGAGGTTATTTCCATGTCAGGCCATTCCAAGTGGGCAACGACAAAACATAAGAAGGCGGTTATCGATGGCCGTCGCGCGAAAAACTTTGCAAAGCTAATTAAGGCGATTGAAGTTGCTGCGCGCGACGGTGGCGCTGATCTTGAAGGAAATCCAACTCTTTTCGATGCGATCGCTAAGGCCAAGAAGAATTCGATGCCGGCTGAGAATATTGATCGCGCAGTAAAACGCGGCGCTGGTCTTGAATCTGGTGGGGCCGATTGGCAGACAATTATGTACGAAGGTTATGGCCCAAACGGTGTAGCCATCATGATCGAATGTTTATCGGATAATCGTAATCGCGCTGCTTCAGAAGTTCGAGTAGCAGTTACTCGCAATGGTGGTTCGATGGCAGATCCAGGATCAGTTGCCTATTTGTTTAACCGTAAAGGCGTCATCATTGTAAGTAAAGCAGGCGGCGTAACCGAAGAGAAGATTTTGGAAGCGGTATTGGATGCTGGCGCAGAAGAAGTAAATGATTTAGGTGAATCATTCGAAGTTGTCTGTGAAGCAGTTGATTTAGTTGCGGCACGAACTGCGCTACAAAGTGCTGGAATTGACTACGAATCTGCTGATTCTTCATTCTTGCCATCGATGATGATCCCACTGGATGCTGAGGGTGCGACAAAGGTCTTTGAACTTATCGATGCAATCGAAGAGCTCGATGATGTTCAGAATGTATTTAGTAATTTTGATGTCTCTGACGAAGTTATGGCGAGCCTTTCCTAAAGCAGAGCCTTTAGAGTCATAGGCTTAGAAATTATGAGCCAGCAAAGAATTAGAGTTCTTGGAGTTGATCCGGGGCTAACTCGATGTGGCTTGGGAGTAATTGAAGGTGCTCCCGATTCAACTCTAAATATGATTGATGTTGGTGTAATAACTACTCCAGCAACCGCGCCCTTGGAAATGCGATTGTTACAGTTAGAAGAGGAATTAACGCAGTGGGTACAAAAGCATCAGCCGGATCGAATTGCAGTAGAGCGAGTTTTCTCTCAACATAACGTTCGTACTGTTATGGGAACTGGACAAGCAGCAGGAATCGCACTTTTAGTTGCTGCTCGTGCAGGTATTCCAGTTGTGATGCACACTCCAAGTGAGGTCAAAGCAGCAGTGACTGGATCTGGTCGCGCTAACAAAGTACAAGTCGCAGAAATGGTGAAGCGATTGCTGGCACTAAAGGAAATTCCAAAGCCGGTAGATAGTACCGATGCACTGGCGCTTGCGATTTGTCACATTTGGCGCGGCGGTGGCAATGACAAAATTGCGATGGCGCTGGTTGCGGAAAAATCTCGGTTAGCCAAGTTGGTGAGAAAATGATTTCAATGGTCAACGGCGTAATCCGTGCGATCGCTTCCGATAAGGCAATAGTCGAAGTTGGGGGAGTTGGGCTATCAATCTCTATTACTTCGAATACAAGTCTTACTTTAAATATTGGAGTTAGTACTCAGTTCTATACATCTATGGTGGTTCGTGAAGATTCATTAACACTTTATGGATTTCTCGATGATCAATCGCGAAGTCTCTTCGAATTGGTTCAGACAGTAAGTGGAATCGGTCCCAAAGTGGCGCTCTCTATCGTCGCCGCTCTGACTCCTGCTCAACTAGCAATAGCAGTTGCCCAAGAAAATATTTCGGCGATTGAAAAAGTTCAGGGAATTGGTCGCAAAGGAGCGCAACGTTTAATTTTGGAACTAAAAGGAAAACTTAGTGACTTCGGTGGCACATCTAAAATTTCACATCATCAACCAGTCTGGCGAGAGCAATTAACCAGCGCTTTAGTCTCACTTGGATTTACCGCCAAAGATTCTGATGGCGCGATTAGCGCTGTGGTGAACCAACTTGCTGAGGATGGAATCGATGCTGCAGCACTTGAATTATCGGATTTATTGAAGCGCGCACTCTCACAGGGGAATAGATAGTAATGAGTGATGATCGCTTAGTGACACCTGATTTTTCTAATGACGACTCGGCTGCAGAACACGCACTGCGTCCGAAAACGTTAGCTGACTTTATTGGTCAACATCGAGTGCGCGATCAGATAGATGTCCTTTTATCAGCAGCGCGAGCTCGTAAATCAGCAGCTGACCACATACTTTTGAGTGGACCTCCGGGTCTTGGTAAGACAACGCTGGCGCTAATTCTGGCAAGTGAGATGCAAACTCCAATTCGTATAACGAGTGGTCCGGCAATTACTCATGCAGGTGATTTAGCAGCAATTCTTTCTTCATTAGTAGAAGGAGAAATTTTCTTTCTTGATGAGATTCATCGATTACCGAGACCTGCCGAGGAGCTTCTCTATCTTGCGATGGAAGATTTTCGCGTAGATGTCGTTGTCGGAAAGGGCCCTGGAGCAACTGCGATTCCACTTCAGCTTCCACGATTTACTTTAGTTGGAGCAACAACTCGCGCAGGATTACTTCCGAGTCCGCTACGAGATCGTTTTGGATTCACTGCGCATTTAGATTTTTATGAAGATTCGGAGTTGGCTGAAGTAATTCGCCGTAGTGCTGCGCTTTTGCAATTAACGATTGACGAGTCCGCAGTCCTTGAAGTCGCTGGTCGATCTCGTGGTACGCCGCGTATTGCAAATAGATTACTTCGCCGAGTTCGTGATTATGCTCAAGTACGATCTCAAGGATCTGCCACAGACCACCTTTCTCATAGCGATGCGATGGCAGCGTTAGAAATGTATGAAGTGGATGAAAAAGGTTTAGACCGTCTAGATCGATCTGTCTTAACCGCCCTTATCGAACGATTTAACGGTGGCCCGGTGGGACTTTCAACTCTTGCTATTGCTGTAGGTGAAGAGACTGAAACTGTTGAATCCGTTGCTGAGCCATTCTTAGTGCGAAATGGCTTTATGGCCAGAACGCCTCGCGGCCGAATTGCTACTGAACTTGGATGGCGGCATTTGGGTGCTACGCCGCCCGCGGGAATTGCTAGCCTTTTCGACACGCCCGCACCTAACGCCTAGACTCTGCTCTTATGTCCACACCAACTAAAACCGTGAAGGGTTCTGCCCGTTCGGGGCGCTCCCTAGTTATTCTGGCAGTGATCTTGCTTAGCTTGATCGTAACCGCATTCATTCAAGGGGCATCTTCAGTGCGTCTTGGTCTGGATCTGCGTGGAGGCACCAGCGTCACTCTGCAACCTCGGGCTTCAAATGATGCTAATAAAATTACATCAGAAGCGATCGATCAAGCAGTAAATATCATTCGTCAGCGAGTGGACTCAATTGGTGTTGCTGAAAGTGAAGTAACCGCGCAAGGTAGCGGCACAAATCGTCAAATCGTTATTTCTGTGCCAGGTGATAGTGGCCGTCGCGTAGTTGACCTAGTGGGTCAAACAGCAGAACTGCGTTTTCGTCAGGTGCTGGCAGAGAGCGCAGGAATTGCATCGGTTCCGGACACAGCAACGGCTGCAACCCCTTCAGCGGGTGTAAGCGGGGATATCAATTCGCGATATGCAGCGCTTGATTGCACAATTCCCGCGAACCGCGAAGGAACTGGCGCAGACACTCCTGCTGAAACAATTGTGGCTTGTTCTCGTGAAGGTGGCGCAAAATATATTCTTGGTCCAGCCGAAGTTTTAGGACAGCAAGTATCAGAAGCCTCAGCAGGCTTTGATCCACAATCTGGAGTGAGTTGGTTCGTTTCTCTAACTTTCGATGGTGAAGGTACAAAAGCATTTGGAGCAATCACGAATCGCGTAACGTCCCTACAATCACCACAGAATCAAGTTGCAATCGTCCTTGATGGTTTAGTGGTTTCAGCGCCAAGAATTAATGAAGCGATTCCATCGGGTAACGCGCAAATTACTGGTTCATTTACTCAGGCTGATGCGCAGGATCTAGCAAACGTTCTAAAGTATGGAGCACTTCCTTTGGCATTCGATCGTGGTGAAGTGCAACAAGTTTCACCAACATTGGGTGCTGAGCAATTAAGCGCTGGGCTACTGGCAGGAATTTTGGGTCTTGGTCTAGTTGTTCTATATTCATTGTTCTACTACCGCGGACTCGGTTTGGTCTCAGTCAGTTCCCTATTGGTCGCGGCCGGAATGGTTTATCTACTCTTCCTAGTTCTTGGAAAGACGATTGGCTTCACTTTGACCTTAGCGGGAATCGCAGGAGCCATTGTGGCGATCGGCATCACTGCTGACTCGTTTATCGTTTACTTCGAACGTATACGTGATGAGATGCGTGAAGGACGATCATTGCGTTCTGCGGCCGAGACTGGCTGGGTCAAGGCTCGTCATACAATCGTGGTTGCCGACATGGTCTCGCTAATTGCGGCAGCACTTCTTTACTTCTTCGCGGTAGGCGGTGTGAGAGGTTTTGCATTTACTCTCGGACTGACAACGATCGTTGACTTAATTATCGTCTTCTTCTTTACGAAACCACTTGTATCGATACTTTCTCGCGTTAACTTCTTTGCGTCAGGACATAAACTCTCTGGCCTTTCACCAACCAGTGTTGGGATGAACAAAACCAAAACAATTCCAGCAGCACCATTGGAGGCATAATCAATGTTTAAGTTATCTGGTCTAGGTGGTCGTCTTTACAGTGGTGAAACTTCATTCAATATCGTTGGAAACCGCCGCCGCTGGTACTCGATCTCTGCTGTATTTATCCTCATATCTATCGGAGCGCTTTTTATCCAAGGATTGCATCTTGGTATTGAATTCAAAGGTGGATCTTCTTACACGGTAAATAAGGCGGGCATTAGCGTTGAACAGGCACGTGCCTCTGTCTCTGACGTTGGAATTCCTGGCGAAATCATTGTTCAGAAAATTGGAAACGACAAGATTCGTATTGAAACTGGCGCTCTTACATCTGAACAATCAACTGCGGTTGAAACAGCGCTGACACAGACATTTGGCGTTGCGATTGAATCAATCGACACACAAATCATTGGACCTTCATGGGGTAAGGAGATCACCAAGAAGGCGCTCTATGGTTTATTTGCATTCCTAATTGTGATCATGATTTTCCTAGCCATGACCTTCGAACCCAAGATGGCTATTGCAGCAATTGTGGCAGTGGTCCATGACGTATTTATTACGGTTGGTATCTACGCTCTCGTTGGTTTCGATGTAACGCCATCGACGGTGATTGGTTTCTTGACCATTCTTGGTTATTCACTTTATGACACCGTTGTGGTCTTCGATAAAGTTCGAGAAAATACTAAGTCAGTTGCGGCCGTTGGAAAAGTTACTTACTCACAGGCAGCTAACTTGGCGGTAAATCAGACGATCGTTCGATCAGCTAACACATCTTTGATTGCTCTCTTGCCGGTCGGCTCAATCCTCTTCGTTGGTGCAGGCTTACTCGGTGCCGGAACACTAAAAGATTTATCACTGGCATTATTTATTGGTCTTGCTATTGGTACTTACTCATCAATCTTTATTGCACCTCCATTCTTAGCTTCACTTCGCGAGAAGGAGCCAGCGATGCAGGCCTTGGCAAAGCGAGTTGCGGCTCGTGGAAACGCTCCACTTGTTGATGCTGAGATAAAAAGTTCTGCGCGTCCATCAATAGCGCCAAGTACTCCTCGCGGACCGCGTAATCAACCTAAGCGAAAAGGTCGCAAGTAAGGTCAATCTTTGGACACCCTTGTTGCACCTCTAATCGCAGCGCTGAAAGAGAGCCACCCCGGCGCTCGATTGGCAGAGGTAGAGCGTGCTTACGAGATTGCAAAGCAAGCGCACCAAGGTCAGTTACGTAAATCGGGCGAAGAGTACATAACTCACCCTGTTGCCGTATCGCAAATTCTCGCCGAACTTGGGCTAAATGATGCAACGATAATTGCATCTTTATTGCACGACACAGTTGAAGATACTCCGTATTCATTGACCCAGTTACGAAGTGATTTCGGAGACGAAATTGCGGGCTTAGTTGATGGAGTAACGAAGTTAGATAAATTAACTTACGGACCAACAGCTGAGGCCGAAACTGTTCGCAAGATGGTCGTTGCGATGTCGCGCGATATTCGAGTTCTCGTTATTAAATTGGCGGACAGGCTACACAATGCGCGTACTTGGAAGTTTGTATCATTGGAAACCGCGGAACGAAAAGCGCGCGAAACTTTAGATATTTACGCACCTCTAGCCCATCGACTTGGCATGAACGCGATCAAATGGGAGCTAGAGGATCTCTCCTTCGAAGTTTTAGAACCTAAGAAATTCGAAGAAATTTCGCGGCTAGTCGCAGAGCGCTCACCCTCACGCGATTCACTTAGCCAAGAAGTTATTGCCGCAGTTGAATCAGATCTAGATAAGGATTCAATTGTTGCAACTGTATCTGGACGAAAAAAACATTACTTTAGCGTCTATCAGAAGATGGTTGTTCGTGGACGAGACTTTAATGATATTTATGATTTAGTGGGTATCAGAGTCTTAGTGAACGATGTTCGGGATTGCTATGCGGTGCTTGGTTCGATTCACGCGCGGTGGTCACCAGTACCGGGACGATTCAAAGATTACATCGCAATGCCGAAATTCAATCTCTATCAATCTCTTCATACAACGGTTATTGGACCAAATGGTAAGGCGATCGAAATTCAGATCCGCACTTACGATATGCATTCACGCGCTGAATTTGGTATCGCTGCGCACTGGAAATATAAACAGGGGAGTGAATCAGATTCCACTTCTCCGGAGATGCTCTGGTTACGTCAACTGCATGAATGGCAGAAGGAGACAGAGGACCCTTCTGAATTTTTAGAGGCCTTACGTTTTGATCTTGGCAGCCCAGAAGTTTTCGTTTTCACGCCAAAGGGGAGTGTCATCGCATTACCGGGTGGTTCGACGCCAGTTGACTTTGCTTACTCAGTTCACACTGACGTTGGAAATCGTTGTGCTGGTGCAAAAGTGAATGGTCGTCTGATACCGCTAGAAACACGCTTGGTAAATGGTGATGTAGTTGAAATCGTTACTAATAAAAGTGAGAATGCCGGACCATCGCGAGATTGGCTCAATTTTGTAAAGTCTCCACGTGCGCGATCAAAAATCAAAGCGCACTTCAGTAAGGAGCGTCGTGAAGAAGCGATAGATGCGGGCCGTGATTCAATCGCCAGACAAATGCGCAAGGCCGGCCTTCCTCTTCAGAAGATTTTTGCGGGCCACTCACTATTAGAGCTTGCGCATGAACTGCATTACCTCGATATCTCCGCGCTTTATAGCGCAGTTGGAGATGGCCATGTTTCTGCTGCATCGATAATTGAGAAGTTGGTAGTTTCGATGGGTGTTGAGGATTCGCACCCAGAACCAACTATTGAATTTATTCCAACTGGTTCACATTCGATACGCCGTTCCAGCAGTTCTATCGAAGTTGAAGGTGTTGGAGATGTATTGGTTAAATTAGCGAGATGCTGCACACCAGTTCCGGGCGATGCGATTATTGGATTCATCACTAAAGGCAGCGGAATCTCGGTTCATCGTGAAGATTGCATTAATGCTGAGGATTTGCGATTAAATCAGGGTGAGCGGATCGCTAAGGTTCGTTGGCTAGAAGGTGCAGCAAGTGTTTTCTTAGTAAATATTCAGGTCGAAGCCCTTGATAGATCAAGGTTATTGGCAGATATAACGCGCGCACTTTCGGAGCAGCAAGTAAATATTTTGAGCGCTGCGGTAAGTACTTTGAAAGATCGCACTGCGATTTCGAAATTCACCTTTGAAATGGCAGATGCCACCCATTTAGATTCAGTGCTTGCAGCAGTTCGCGCCGTTGCAGGCGTTTATGACGTTTATAGAAATTAACTAAATTCGGCGAGTGATTTCTCAGCCTCAGCAAGCCAGACTTTGCGAGCTTCTGCTGAGTCAAGTGCCTCTTGCGCCTTCTTAGCGTTTCCAGCTGCCTGTGACTTTGCAGCGGTCTTTTCGTAATTAGCGATTGAATCTGAAAGTTGCTTGACGACATCTGCCGCACGAGCCTTTGCTGCAGGATCAGTCTTGCGCCAAATTTCCGCTTCGGCGTCCTTAATTGCGTTTTCAACCTTGGCCACGCGAGCATCCATGGCAGATCTCTTATCTCGATGAGTGATTCCGATTTTCTCCCAAGATCTTGAAAGTTCACGGAAAGCGTTCTTCGCTTCCTTTCCATCGGTAAATGGAAGCAGAGCTTCAATTTGGGTGATTAACTCTTCGCGTTTAATTAAATTGGCAGCCATAGAAACTTCGCGCTTTTCTAGATCTGCATTCTTAGCGGTAAAAAATTGATCTTGTGCTGCTTTGAATTTAGCCCAAAGTTTCGCATCTTCACTTGGCTTGCCACGGCCAGCGGCTTTCCACTGATCCATAAGTGTTTTAAATTTACGGGCAGTTGGGACCCATTCAGTCGAAGTCCCGAGAGCGGTTGCTTCTTCTACCAGCGCTTTCTTAGCCGCTGTTATCTTTGAAGTTGTTTCTTCAAGGGAGGCAAAATGAGTCCGGCGACGCTTATCAAATTTATTTCTTGAAACGGAGAAACGCTTCCAAAGGTCAGCATCAGCTTTCTTATCAAGACGAGGTGCTGATTTCCACTCATCGAGTAGAACCTTGAGGCGATCGCCAGTTACTTTCCAATTCTCTGAAAGCGCAAGTGATTCTGCCTCAGCAACAATCTTTTCTTTCTCAACAAGAACCTGTGCGCGACGCTCTGCCTTAAGAGCTGTTTCAGCAATCTTCTTAGCTTCGTATGCTTCACGATGGCCTTCAATTAGCGGTTCGATCTGTTCTACAGAAATAGCTAGCGCTGCTAAGTCGCCAACCGCATTTAATTCGCGAACTTGGTTGCGCAATTTCTTTACCGCTTCGTATGCGTCATCCGGAACCATCGCACCACTAGATACTCGAGCAGCAGTTAACGCTACTTCGGAAGCGAGGGCTTCAAATTTTCTAACAAAATATTGCAGCGCTTCTTCCGCGCTCTTTCCAGGGTATGAACCAACCGCTTTTTCACCTTCGGGAGTGCGCACATAGACAATGCCATCTTCGCCAACGCGACCGAACTTTGATGGATCTCCGATTAAAGCCGAAGCTGCACTTGGTGCAGATGTAATATTGATAGATCCTGGATTAATTTGCTCGGTCATTGTGATTCCCTTTCAGCGCGTCGGCTAATCAAAGCCTTCGTTGTTTGAGTGTGCAGATGAGTTCTTGTGGAGATAAAAGGTACCCTGTCTTACTTATTCGTGAAAGTTTGCGCTAATTGAGCGCGAGAAGTAGCGATATCAAGGGTGAGAGGGTGAGTAAATGCTAGTTACCTCAGTCATCGCTCAAATGTTCGCAACCAATTGCTGGGTAATCGCGCCTGGCGCAGGTCAGGAGTGCATCATTGTTGATCCTGGGATGCCTGATTTATCCCACGAAGTGATAGCCCTGATCGAAGAACATAATCTGAAGCCAGTGGCCGCTCTCATTACCCATGGCCATCTAGATCATACTTTCTCTGTAAAATCGTTGGCCGATGGTTATTCAATTGCGAGTTATATCCACACGGAAGATCGTGAATTGTTACTGAAGCCGCAGGGTGCGCACGGAGCAGAATTTATTAACGCACTCGACGCCATGAACTTTGAGGAGCCGAAGAAAGTGAAGAATTTGCGCCACGGGGATGTGATTGATCTCTTGGGAATGAAAATTACTGCGATCCATTCACCAGGGCATACTCGAGGAAGCACAATGTTTTTGATCAATGATGAACTCTTGCTTAGTGGTGATGTTCTTTTTGCGGGATCAATTGGCCGCACTGATCTGCCTTCTGGCTCACACGAATCGATGCAGAAGACTCTTAAGAATCGCGTTCTTACACTTGATGATGGGCTCAGAGTTCTTCCGGGTCATGGGCCGGAAACTACAATTAAATTCGAGCGAAAAAATAATCCATATCTGAAAGACTTACGCCTATGAAGTACGAAAAGATTCAGGCCCCTAAAGGTGTTAGCGAATATGCACCGCCACTTTCGGCTGCCTTTGAGTGGATTCGTGAATCATTGATTCAACCAGCAAAACTCGCGGGTTATCAATTGATGGAGCTTCCAGTCTTTGAAGATACTGCTCTATTTTCTCGAGGTGTCGGCGAATCAACCGATGTCGTTTCGAAGGAGATGTACACCTTTGAAGATCGCGGAGGTAGATCCATCACGCTTCGTCCCGAGGGAACTGCTGGCGTTATGCGCGCTGTAATTGAAAAAGGTTTAGATCGCGGACAGTTACCAGTGAAAGTTTGGTACTCAGGTGCGTTCTTTCGAGCAGAGCGGCCACAAGCGGGACGCTTTAGACAGTTCTATCAGGTTGGTATTGAAGCAATTGGATTAGATGATCCTGCTATTGACGCTGAAGTAATTGCAATCGCAGATGCCGGTTTCAAAGCGATTGGACTGAGGAATTATCGCTTAGAAGTTACTTCATTGGGAGATTCACAATCGCGCGCGGCCCATCGGGTGGATTTAGTGAAATTTATTTCGACCCTTAATTTAGATGAGGCCACAATGGCACGCACGGAAATTAATCCACTTCGACTCTTTGACGATAAACGGCCGGAGATGAAAGCTGCGATGACGAACGCGCCACTTCTGTTGGACTACCTATCCGATGCTGCCAAAGAGAACTTTGCACAAGTGAGAAAGTATTTAGATTTGCTGCAGATTCAGTATGTCATTAACCCACGTATGGTTCGTGGCCTTGATTACTACACAGGCACCACCTTTGAATTTATTCATGACGGTTTAGGTGCACAATCTGGTATCGGTGGTGGTGGACGTTACGACGGCCTGATGGAGATTCTTGGCGGGCAGTCACTCTCTGGGATCGGATTTGGGTTAGGTGTCGATCGTGCACTACTTGCAGCACAGTCCGAAGGAATTTTATTAACGGATCAATTTGTCTCTGAGCTCTTCATCATTCCACTTGGTGATAACCAAAAGTCTGAGGCATTAACTTTGGCAGCACAATTGCGCAACTCTGGTATTAAAACTGAGATTGCCTTTGGAGAGCGAGCACTGAAAGGTGCGATGAAGGCTGCTGATAAGAGTGGTGCTCGGTATGTCGTTGTTCTTGGAGATAGTGAGATTGCGAGCGGCACATTAGAGCTAAAGAAGATGAGTGATGGCAGCACTAGATCAGTTAAGATTGCAGAATTATGTGACGTCCTAACTGGGGCGCTCTAGCCCAATTAAGGTGGCTGTTTTATATGTTACGTACCCATGATGCTGGCGCGCTACGCGCTACTCACGCTGGCCAAACAGTTTCGCTAGCTGGCTGGGTGGCCCGTCGTCGTGATCACGGTGGCGTGGCCTTTATTGATTTGCGAGATGCAAGTGGCTCAGTGCAAGTGGTCATCCGTGACGAAGTTCTGGCCGGTTCATTGCGTGCTGAATGGTGTTTGCAGATTACTGGTGAAGTAGTTCTTCGCCCCGCAGGAAATGAAAATTCAGCGCTTCCTACCGGAGCAATTGAAATCATGGGGGATACGATCGTTGTTCTTAGCGAAAGCGCTCCACTTCCCTTTCCAGTTGATAGTGGGAACGATTCTGAAATTTCGGAGGAAGTTCGCCTTAAATATCGTTACTTAGATTTACGTCGTGAGAAACCTTCAGCAAACCTACGTCTTCGTTCCAAGGTGACTTCAGTAATTCGTCGCGCTATGGAAGACCTAGAATTTCTGGAAATTGAGACACCTTACTTAACCCGTAGCACCCCTGAAGGCGCTCGTGATTTTTTAGTTCCGGTCAGATTGCAACCTGGCAGTTGGTACGCCCTTCCTCAATCACCGCAATTATTTAAACAGCTACTTATGGTTGCGGGCATGGAACGTTATTACCAAATTGCACGTTGTTTTAGAGATGAAGATTTCCGTGCAGATCGTCAGCCAGAATTTACCCAGCTAGATATTGAAATGTCTTTCATTGATCAAGCCGACATTTTGGCAGTAGCTGAGAAATTGCTAGTGCAAATTTGGAAAGCCGCAGTTGACTATGACATCCCAACACCAATTAAACATATGACTTATGCGGATGCGATGAATAACTACGGGTCAGATAAACCTGATTTACGATTCGACCTTCAATTAGTTGAACAAACAGTATTTTTCCAAGAAACAACTTTCCGCGTTTTTCAAGCACCTTACGTTGGAAGCGTTGTTATGCCGGGTGGAGCAACATCTCCTCGTCGCGAATTAGATGCTTGGCAAGATTGGGCGAAAGCGCGGGGCGCTAAGGGCTTGGCTTACATTTTAGTAAATGAAGATGGAACCTTAGGTGGCCCCGTTTCCAAGAATATTTCTGAGAAAGAACAAACGGGAATAGTTGCTGCGGCGGGAGCAAAAGCTGGAGATGCAATTTTCTTTGCTGCTGGCGATCGAGCCCAGTCACAAGCGTTACTTGGAGCAGTTCGTTTAGAAATTGGAAAACGTTGTGGCCTTATAAATGAGGGTGCTTGGGAATTTCTTTGGGTTGTAGATGCACCGATGTTTGAGCCAACAGATAATGGTGGTTGGACTGCAGTTCACCATCCATTTACTGGACCAAAGCCAGAGTTCACAAAGACTTTCTCAACGGATCCGGCCAGCGCTCTTGCGTATGCATACGACATTGTTCTAAATGGAACAGAACTTGGTGGGGGATCAATTCGTATTCATGATCGTCAGATTCAAAAAGAAGTCTTTTCCGTAATTGGATTAAGTGATGAAGAAGCAAATAGTAAATTCGGTTTCTTGCTCGAGGCATTTAATTATGGCCCACCACCTCACGGCGGAATAGCGTTGGGACTTGATCGCGTCTGTGCTCTTCTAACCGGAAGTGATTCGATTCGTGAGGTAATTGCATTTCCAAAGACTGCCAGTGGTGGCGATCCGTTGACCGGTGCACCAACGCCGATTACGCCAGCGCAGCGAAAAGAGAGTGGAATTGACGGGCTACCGAAAGTTGAAGCCAAGAGTTAAAGCGGTCCTCAGGTAGGCTGGTGAGTGAAGTTGTTACTAGTGAAAGGAAAGAGAAATGGTTACAGGTCCAGGGGGAGTCGCAACAATCATTGCTGCGTGTTCGCTGCTAGTTATTGGCGTCGCTATTTCTTACGCAGTGGTTCGGCTTGGTCGGCTAATTGATGAAGCAAAAGTCTCTTTGAAAACGATGACTGAAGAAGCCGCGCCACTAATTCACGAATCAACACGAACCGTTGAATTAATTAACAGTCCACTTGAATCCTTCGCCCGCATTACGAAAAATGTGGAAGATGTAACAACTAAATTTTCAGATGCAACTACAGGTTTCATGGATAAGAGCAGTCCCGCTGTAAAAGTTGCTGGCGCATTAATTAGCGCTGCGGGGCTGAACAAATCTCGCGCGAAAAAGAAAAAGAAGAAGGCGGAGTAGTCGGAAACTGTGGAATCCGCCGAGATCCGTTCGCGCTGGCTGCGCTTTTTTGAAAGTGATAACCGTCAAGGTCTCACTCACACAGTTGTCCCTTCAGCCTCACTAATCGCCGGTGACCCAAATCTCCTCTTAGTCAATGCAGGAATGGTTCCTTTTAAACCATTCTTTCTTGGTGAGGTCACTCCACCGTATAAACGTGCAACATCTGTTCAGAAGTGTGTTCGCACATTAGATATCGATGAAGTTGGAAAGACCACTCGTCACGCGTCATTCTTTCAAATGTGTGGAAACTTCTCCTTTGGTGATTATTTCAAAGAGGGTGCAATCGCGCTGGCGTGGGAGCTCCTTACCCGTCCAATTTCGGATGGTGGTTTCGGTTTTCCTGAAGAGAAATTATGGGTGACCGTTTACCTAACTGATGATGAAGCTGCCGATATTTGGCATAAAAAAATTGGAGTACCAAAGGAACGTATTCAGCGCCGCGATATGGCAGATAATTTTTGGTCAATGGGTGTTCCGGGACCGTGTGGCCCTTGCTCGGAAATTTATTTTGATAGAGGTCCTGCCTATGGAGTAGATGGTGGCCCCATCGCGGATGAAAATCGTTATATGGAAATTTGGAATTTAGTTTTCATGCAGAACGAACGCGGAGCTGGAGGCGGCAAGGACAGTTATCCGATTTTAGGAGAGCTCCCCGCAAAAAGTATTGATACCGGTTTAGGACTAGAACGAACAGCAGCGCTTTTGCAAAATGTAGAAAATATTTATGAAATTGATACGACGATGCAGATTCTGACTCGGGCAATGGAGTTAACTGGAGTCAAATATGGAACATCGGAGAAGACAGATATTTCCTTAAGAGTTATCGCTGATCACGCTCGAACATCTGCGATGCTCATTGGGGATGGAATTACACCTGGAAACGAGGGTAGGGGTTACGTTCTTCGCCGAATGATGCGCCGCACAATTCGTAATATGCGCTTACTTGGAACGAATGATTCGATAATGTCTGAATTAACTGTTGCTGCAATTGGTGCTATGGGATCGCAATACCCAGAGCTTATTGCAGATAAAAAACGTATCCTTGAGGTATCAGCATCTGAAGAGGAATCCTTTCTGCAAACACTTAAGAGTGGTACGCAGATCTTTGATATTTCTGTAACCGCTCTGAAGTCTGCGGCGAAGAAAATCTTGCCTGGCGAGGAAGTTTTTAAACTCCACGACACATATGGCTTTCCATTTGATTTAACGCTTGAGATGGCGCGCGAAGAAGGCTTAGAGGTTGATGAGGCTGGCTTTACGCGACTGATGAAAGAACAACGTGATCGAGCAAAGGCAGATGCGAAAGCAAAGAAGAGCGGACATACTGATTTAAGCGAGTACAAGAAAATTGTTGATCAAAAAGGGTCTACTGAATTTATTGGATACGAACACACTCAAGCCGAGGCGTTAATTAATGGAATATTGGTTGATGGCGTTGCCGTTGCTGAGGCGAGCGTGGGATCTGAAGTAGAGATTGTCTTAGACCGAACTCCGTTTTACTCAGAAGGTGGCGGCCAGTTAGCAGATGGCGGTCGAATAGTTCTCGCTAGTGGAGCGGTAATTGAAATTGATGATGTTCAGACTCCAGTAAATGGTTTATCAGCGCATCGCGGTCGAGTGCTCAGTGGACTTGTCACCGTGGGATCAGATGTTTTGGCAGAGATCGATCAAGAGCGACGTAATGGAATTTCACGTGCGCATACTGCAACCCACATGGTGCATAAAGCATTTCGCGAAATTCTTGGCGAAACCGCAACGCAGGCGGGATCAGAGAATGCGCCGGGTCGTTTCCGTTTTGATTTTCCAGCAACAGGGGCAGTATCTGAAGCAGTTTTAAGTGAAGTTGAAGCCCGAGTAAATGTTCTGCTACTAGATAACCTAGAAGTAAGTGCTGAAGTTATGTCACAAGCAGAGGCAAAGAAGATTGGCGCAATGGCCCTGTTCGGTGAGAAGTACGGTGACCGCGTTCGTGTCGTTAGTGTTGGAGACTGGGCACGCGAGCTTTGCGGCGGAACTCACGTCGCACGATCAGGCCAGTTGGGTGTGGTGAAACTTCTAAGTGAATCATCAATCGGTGCAGGAGTTCGCCGCGTAGAAGCGCTGGTGGGTGTTGATGCTTACAAATTCTTAGCGCGCGAACATATTCTTCTGAATTCATTAACTTCCCTCATAAAGGGTGCTCGGACAGAGGAACTACCAGAGCGCATTACAGAGTTGCTCTCGAAATTTAAAGAGATCGAAAAAGAATTGGCTGGGCTACGTTCGGCGGCAGCGATGTCAGATATTGCCTCGCTCGCATCTTCTGCGAAGCTAATTGGTTCGACTTCATTAATTGCTTTGCAGATTGCAGATTCAATTGGTGTTGAAGATTTACGGAAAATTGCCCTCGATCTTCGCAATAGAAATCTAGATAGCGTCGTGGCCCTGATTAGCGTCACTGATACAAAACCAGTACTGGTCGTGGCAGTTAGTGAAGTAGCAAGAGCACACGGATTTCAAGCAGGTGCTCTCGTGAAAATCGGTTCGACGATAATGGGCGGTGGCGGTGGCGGTAAAGATGATTTCGCGCAAGGTGGCGGTAACAGTGGCGCTGAAATAACAGCAGCCCTCGCCGCAATCGAACTCTCACTCGTAGGACAGTAATGGCTAGGCTCGGTCGTCGCATCGCCTTTGATTATGGAGATGTACGAATTGGAGTCGCGGTTTGTGATCCAGATGGCCTCCTTGCAACTCCACTTTCAGCGCTATCAAGTAAAGATCCGAACTTAATGAAATCAATTACGCTCCTGATTCAAGAATATGAACCAGTAAAGATTTATGTCGGTGAACCAAAGCAACTTAACGGAACATCTGCAGCAGCAGTTGATAAAGTTTCGGCCTTCACGGCGCGATTAACCAAGAGTTTCGATATTTCGATCTCCTTAGTGGATGAACGGCTTTCCACAGTTTCGGCTGCGCGCGCACTTCGTGAGGCGGGTGTTAACTCCAAGGATTCAAAGGCTTTAGTGGACTCGATGGCCGCAGTTTCGATTCTTGAACAAGGGTTAGCAATTGATCGACCTTAAGCAAAGGAGAGTACAAGTCGGTGCAGTCGCGATTGCGATTATTTCGATTGCAGGCTTACTATCAGTCCTCCGTGGACCAGCAGTCATTCCGGATTTTCCCTGCGGGAATCCAAGTAAGAATGAAGTAGTTATTGAAGTTGCTAAAGGAGAAACTGGTTCACAAATTGCGGAGACACTTTTCTTAAATGGTGTCGTGAAATCCTCTCGTGCATTTTTTGGAGTAGCAGTGGGAGATAAGAGAGCGGCCACGATTGCTCCAGGTACGCACCTGATTCAGAAAAATCTTTGTGCGAAAGAGGCTTTGGATCAGATGCTGGATAACAAACGTATTCAGGGATTAATAAATATCTTTGAGGGGGCTTGGAATTCTGAAATATATGCTCTGATGGAGAAGAATGGATTTTCTAGAACCGAGATACAAAGTGCGCTGCGAACAATAGAACTGCCTGAAGGTTATAAAACGTTGGAAGGTTTGCTTTTCCCAGCCCAGTATTCATTTGCAGATGGCACATCAACTTTGGAAGTCATCCGATCAATGGTTAGTCGAGGTACGTTTGAAATCGCAAGATCAGGAATAAGTAAAGGAAATGGTAAGTATTCACCTCAGCAGTTATTGACGATCGCTTCAATCGCACAAGCCGAAGGTAATGAGCAGGACTTCACAAAAATATCACGAGTAATTAGAAATAGGCTTGAAATTGGTATGCCACTTCAAATGGATTCCACAGTTCATTACATAAAAAAATTGAGAGGAAGTATTTTTCTAAGTACGAAATCAACTTTACTTAAGTCTTCGTATAATACTTATAGAAATTACGGTCTCCCACCGGGTCCAATTGGAAATCCAGGATCCAATGCGATGCTGGCGGCAGTTAACCCTGAACTGGGGAATTGGCTGTATTTCATCACGGTAGCCCCATTTGATACACGTTTTACCTCATCCGCTGATGAGTTCTCTAAATGGAAAGTAGAATATAAAAAGAACCTACGTGCAGGATTATTCAGGAGTAGTAACAAATGACTTTGCAAATTCGAGGAGCGGTGCTTGGTTCACCAATTGAGCATTCCCTATCTCCCATTCTGCACTTAAGAGCCTTTGAGCTTTTGGGGATCGCAGGAAGTTATTCAGCGATAGAAGTAAAGGGTGGAGAACTTGGGAATTTTATACGTGAAGAAGGTGAGAACTTTGATTATCTCTCACTCACAATGCCGCTCAAGGAAGAAGTTCTTGAATTAGAAGAGGTTTTGCAAATAGACATTGATACCTTGGGAAGGCGTATCCAGTCGATTAATACCTTGGTTCGCGATGGTGCGAAGTGGAGCGCTACAAGTACAGATGGCCTTGGTTTCTTGCGAGCTCTGGAAAATCGCGGGTATACACGTTTCCAGAGAGTTCTAATTCTTGGTGCAGGTGGAACCGCCCGCGCCATAGCTGGAGCACTCGAAGGTATTGCTGATGCAGTGGATGTAATGGGTAGAAGCGTTCGTCGCAATGCACCAATCACCCACTGTTTTGAAAGCATGATTCCAAATTTTATTATTTGGGATGACGCACACGATCTGAGTATTTATGATCTTGTAGTAAATACAACTCCTGCTGGTGCCGCAGATCGGGTTGCGGAGAATCTTTCGGCCAGTATTGATTCGCTATTTTTTGATATTCTTTATAAGCCGTGGCCAACCGCGCTGGCTCAACGTTGGAGTGATGCGGGTGGAAATATAATCGGTGGTCTAGATTTACTTTTATATCAAGGCATCGAACAACTGAAGCTCGCCACCCATCGCGAAACCCGAGAATTAGGGCAGGAGTTACGCCTAGCCTTAAGCAATGCCGTCATATAAGTAATGAATCTACTTTTAGTTGGGTTCTCGCTTCTTTTTTCGGTAATCGATATTCGATCCCATCGCATTCCGAATCGATTGCTCTTTATTTTTGTTTTGCTTTTATCGATTGTTGCTTATTTTGTAAGCGCCCCCGTTCACTTATTTAGCGCCGCAATTATAGGAGCCCTGTCGATAGCGCTTCTCTTCCTTGGCTTGGGTGCTGGCGATATGAAACTGGCAACCATTCTTGGATTCTTCTTCTTACCCACCACTGCGTTGATCGCGGTCGATTTTCTTCTAGCTTTTTCTTTAATCTCTGGTGTTTCGTTAGTGATCAAACTGCTCAGATCAAGACGATTTGCAGGGTCTATAGCCTTAGCCCCTGCAATATGCGGCGCGGTTATTTGGTGCGCTAGATAGTCGTTAAATCTGCAACAATACGCTCATGCGTTGGTTAACTGCAGGTGAATCCCATGGCCAAGCCCTTTCTGCAATCATCGAGGGAATTCCAGCCAACATCGAAATTACATCGAAAGATATTGATTATCATCTTGGACGCAGGCGTCTTGGTTTTGGAAGAGGCGCACGTCAGAACTTTGAAGCAGATAAAATTTCGATTCTTGGTGGAATCCGATTAGGAATTACTCAAGGTGGACCAATCGCAATACAAGTCGCAAACTCTGAGTGGCCTAAATGGGAGAAAGTCATGTCGGCTGATCCAGTACCACTTGATGAGATAAAGGATTTGGCGAGAAATGCTCCACTTACTCGACCTCGTCCGGGACATGCTGATCTAGTTGGAATGCAAAAGTATGATTTAGATGATGCTCGACCAATTTTAGAGAGAGCGAGTGCACGTGAGACCGCTTCACGTGTGGCACTTGGTGCGGTAGCACGCGCATTCTTACAGCAGAGCCTAGGAATTACGATTTTAAGTCATGTGGTTTCAATCGGAAGCGTTCGCATTCCTGAGGGAACACCACTTCCCGAGGTTGGCGATATGGAGCGGATTGATAGTGATGCCGTTCGATGCGCAGACGCTGCAACTAGTGCGCTAATGATTAAAGAAATTGAATCTGCACATGCCGATGGAGACACCCTTGGTGGAGTGTGCGAAGTTCTTGCCTTCAACCTTCCACCCGGTTTAGGTTCACATGTCCATTGGGATCGCCGTCTAGATGCGCGTTTAGCTGGAGCGATGATGGGAATTCAAGCCATCAAGGGTGTTGAAATCGGTGACGGGTTTTTAACGGCAACGCGTCGAGGATCAGTTGCCCACGATGAGATCGAACGCGGCGCCAATGGATTAATTTCTCGTCGCACAGACCGAGCAGGTGGGACTGAAGGCGGTATGTCTAATGGCGAAATTTTGCGCGTTAGCGTTGCGATGAAGCCGATCTCCACCGTTCCGAAAGCGCTAGATACAATTGACGTTAAAACTGGAGAAGCAGCTAAAGCGATTAATCAGCGTTCCGATGTTTGCGCAGTCCCAGCTTCTGGTGTGGTCGCTGAAGCTATGGCTGCACTTGTTCTCGCAGAGGCGGTACTGGAAAAATTCGGTGGAGATAGCGTCACTGAAACTCGCAGAAACTACGAGTCGTACATGCAGAATCTCCGTTTTAAGTAGTTAATAGATGACAAGTTCAGTAATTCTGATCGGTCCACCTGGTGCAGGAAAATCAACAATAGGTAAACAATTGGCGAAGAAAATGCAAGTCCCTTTCACGGACACTGATTCGTTAATTGAGGTAGAAGTTGGTACTTCGATCTCAGAGATCTTCGTTGATAAAGGCGAAGAGTGGTTTCGCGAGATTGAGCTGAAAATCTTGAAGGAACAGGTAGCGCTTTGTTCGGGCGTTCTCTCTTTAGGCGGAGGCGCTCCTTTATCTGAGAGTGCGCAAACAATTTTGATGAGCCAAGAAGTTCCAATAATTTATCTTGATGTTTCGCTGGCCACAGCTGCTCCGCGAGTGGGTTTTAATCGTGATCGTCCACTTTTGCTTAACAATCCCCGCGCATCGTGGCAAGCGCTTATGGAGAAGCGTCGTCCTATTTATTTATCGCTTGCAACCCATATAGTAAAGGTAGATGATCGAAGTCCCTCGGAGATAGTTAATGAAGCTTTGGCTCTGCTTCTGGTGGAAGAAAAATGAAGTCAATTCAGATCGATGCTGAACGCTCATACGAAGTAATTTTTGACGACAGTTGGCGATATCAACTGACCGAATTGCTTGCAGGTCGAACCCGCGCAGCAATCATTGTTTCAGAGAACATGAAAGAGAATGTAAAAGTTAACTTTGAAGGAGATTGTGAAGTATTTCTTTTCGCAATTAAAGATGGAGAAGAAGGAAAATCGGTAGAATCTCTAGCGCAGGTTTGGAATTGGTTAGGTGCTGCAGGCTTCACGAGATCGGATTTAATCGTCGGTTTAGGTGGGGGAGCGGTAACTGATTTTGCAGGATATGCCGCAGCATCTTGGTTACGAGGTATCGATTGGGTTGCGATCCCTACAACCGTTGCAGGAATGGTCGATGCGGCCATTGGCGGAAAAACTGCGGTCAATAGTGATTACGGCAAGAATCTAATTGGCGCCTTTCATAGCCCAACCTCCGTGATCATCGATCTCTCATGGCTTTCGACTCTTAGTGATCGCGATTTTGCAGCAGGCTTGGTAGAAGTTATTAAATGCGGATTCATCTCCGATGGAGAAATATTGACGCTATTAGCCGATAAAACGCTTACAGATATTCGTAATGATGCAAATTTGATTCAAGATTTAATCTTTCGTGCCATTAAGGTGAAAGCAGATGTGGTCTCTTCTGACTTTAAGGAGAGTTTTCATCGAGAGATACTCAACTACGGACACACTCTTGGTCATGCTGTTGAAATTGATGCAAAATATTCTTTGCGTCATGGTGAGTGCGTAGCCATCGGAATGGCTTTTATGGCACATCTACAATTCTCACTTGGTCTAATAAAGGAAGAAGTCAGAGATCTTCACTTATCGATTTTAGGTAACCTGAAATTGCCGCTTACTTATGACCGACAAGCGTGGCCGAGAATACTTGGTTATATGTATCTTGATAAGAAATCCCGTGGTAAATCAATTCGCTTGGTTACAATTACCGATATTGGAAAAACTTCTCGTCTGGAGAGTCCGGATGAGGCTTCATTATTGGCGGCATACGAAAAGGTGAGCTCATGAATTTACTGGTTATCAATGGGCCAAATCTCTCGCGACTTGATATTCGCGATTCGGGAATCTATGGCGATATGTCGTATACGAAATTAGTTTCACATATCGAAAACGCTGCCAAGACACATGGTTTTCAAGCGGATGTGAGACAGAGTGATGATGAAGCAACAATTATTTCGTGGCTTCATGAGGCTGCAATTAATAAGCTTCCGGTAATAATTAATCCCGCAGCATTTACGCATTATTCATACAGCATCCGCGATGCTGCTGATCTTGTTAAATCACCATTGATTGAAGTACATCTATCAAATCCAATGGCTCGTGAAGAATTTCGACATACCTCAGTCATTTCTGGGGTGGCTAACGGAACTATTGCGGGATTTGGTCCTAATTCATATGTGCTTGCAATCATCGCCATGAAGGCGTTAACTGCTTAAAAATTCAGGTAAACTTCCCTTATTGCTCGGGGAAGTAATTTTCTTAACCAGCATCTGACTTAAATCGAACTGGAGTTAATCGTGGCATCAACTAATGATCTTAAAAATGGAATGACTCTTGATATCGAGGGACAACTTTGGACCGTTGTGGAGTTTCAACACGTAAAGCCGGGTAAGGGTCCAGCGTTTGTGCGTACAAAGTTAAAGCAAGTTCTGACCGGCAAGGTAGTTGATAAGACATTTAATGCTGGGGTTAAGGTTGAGATCGCGATCCTCGAGAAGCGCGAAATGAACTTCCTCTATAAAGAGGGTGAAGATTTTGTTTTCATGGACAATAAGACTTTTGATCAGATGACAATTTCTTCAGCCACAGTTGGAGATTCAGCAAATTACATACTTGAAAATACGGTCGCGATCGTTGCCATCCACGAAGATAATCCTCTATACATAGAGCTCCCAGCATCTGTAACTCTCACCGTTACTTACACCGAACCTGGTTTGCAAGGTGATCGATCTTCGGGCGGTACAAAGCCAGCGACGATGGAGACTGGAATCGAAGTTCAGGTTCCACTATTTATAAAGCAAGATGAGGCAATTCTCGTTGATACTCGTGATGGGTCATATCAGGGTCGCGCTAACTAGTGTCGGCTCGAAGCAAGGCGCGAAAACAGTCGCTAGATATTCTCTATGAATGCGACATTCGTGGAACGTCACCTGTTGAAATTTTAGCCCTTCGTGATGTTGATGATGTTGGCGTAGATACTCGGCCTATTCGCGATTACACAAAAGAGTTGATAAATGGAGTTTCCGAGCATCGTCGCAAAATAGATGAACTGATCTCCACTTATTCTCAAGGTTGGGATATGGATCGTATGCCAGCAGTTGATCGCAATATTTTACGTATTGGAATCTTTGAGATTCTTTGGCGTAATGATTTAGATGACGCGATAGCGATTGATGAGGCACTCTTACTAGCAAGAGATTTAAGTACCGAAGAATCAGCAGGTTATATTCATGGTGTTCTTGGACGGATATCCTCGATTCGAGAGAATCTCTCGCTTTAAGTCTTCTGATTCACATTTAGAAGAAAATTGTTATCGATCAGCCACTCCTCTAACTCTTTTTTATTCTTTGCAAGAAGTAAAGTCAAAGTATCAAAATCAGAGGCACGTAATGAAAGTACTTCACCGTTCCAGTCGCGCCGCCTAGCTGATATCGCGTGCAGATAGCGCTTTAGTAAGAGTTGGCTCTCTGATTGGTTTGCTTCTTCTGGTTCATTCACTCGACGCTGATCAAAGGTCATCTTCATTGTCTGCTCATTAACGCTTTGCTTGCCTAATCCAAGGAGTTCGTGGAGGGGCATCCCAAAGACATTTGCAATCAGAATCGCGCGTGAAAGTGAGATGGATCTGGAACCACGCTCGTATGAACCCATCACCACTGCCTTCAACTCACCGTTAGATCTCGCTTCTACATCGGCTAGGGTCCAACTGCGGCTTTTGCGAGCACGCCTGATATTGCGTGAGATTTCTTGGGATGTGATCTGTAGAAACGGAACGGAGCCATCTTCGCGATTTGTTTTAATTGTCATACGCGAAGGCTAGGGATTTTCGGCTCAGTGCTTCCGTGGCTATCCACAACCAATTCGATTTTGGATGTATCATGGCCCAGCATCCTTTAAGACCCGTCCTGCGAGGCGGGGAAGGAGATTTATGATGAGTATTGCCCTGCCCGCGCCGGATATTGCCCGTGCGCTTACTCGCATTGCACATGAAATCTTGGAACGTAACTCTGGTTCTGAATCGATAACTCTCTTAGGAATTCCAACAAGAGGCGCCCACTTAGCGAAACGAATCGCTGCAATTATGGAGTCGATCGAAAAGACTGAAATACAGGTCGGAACTCTAGATACCACTTTGCATCGTGACGACCTTCGAATGCGCGCACCTCGCGCTTTGGCGCCGACTTTGATACCAGCGCTGGGAGTCGAAGGTCGTAACATTATTTTGGTTGACGATGTTTTGTACTCCGGCAGAACCATTCGAGCTGCCCTCGATGCACTGGGGGAAATCGGGCGTCCCAAGAGCGTGCAATTGGCGGTCTTGGTTGATCGTGGCCACAGGCAGTTACCTATACGTGCTGACTTTGTGGGAAAAAATCTTCCAACTTCGATTTCCCAAAGCGTTGTTGTCCACTTAAGTGAACTTGATGGCTCTGACGAAGTATTGATCACCGGTGGTAGCCAATGAAGCATTTACTCTCGATAAATGATCTCACTAAGTTTGAAGCGATAGAGATCCTAAACACAGCGCAGGAGTTAGCGCGCATCAGTGATGGTCCGATGAAGAAACTACCAACCCTGCGTGGCCGAACCATCGTTAATTTATTTGCTGAGGATTCAACAAGAACTCGAATCTCGTTTGAGGCGGCTGCAAAACGTCTATCTGCAGATGTAATAAATTTTTCAGCGAAGGGATCAAGTATTAGTAAAGGTGAGTCGCTCAAAGATACGGCTCAAACTTTGCAGGCGATGGGCGCCGATGCGGTAATTATTCGCCACAGTGCATCAGGAGCAGCTCAAAGATTGGCAGATTCGCGGTGGATGTCGGGCGCTGTGATAAATGCTGGTGATGGAACACATGAACATCCATCGCAAGCGCTCTTGGATGCATTCACAATTAGAAAGCATCTTGCTAAGTCAGATGAAGATCTCAACGGATTACGAATCGTGATAGTTGGCGACGTGCTTCATTCACGTGTTGCTCGCTCAAATGTTTTACTACTTTCCAAACTCGGAGCCCACGTCACTTTAGTTGCGCCTCCAACCTTGCTACCAGTTGGAGTTGAAAGTTGGCCCTGTCAGACTTCGTATGATTTAGATAGCGTTTTAAAATCAGCGGATGCGGTGATGATGCTGCGACTGCAAATGGAACGTATGTCGGAGTTATTTTTCCCAAGTGCTCGAGAATACTCGCGCTATTTTGGTTTAAATGGAGATCGCCTGCGACTGCTAAAAAAGGATGCGATTGTGATGCATCCGGGGCCGATGAATCGAGGATTGGAAATCACCGCTGATGCTGCCGACGGAGCACGCTCAGTAATAGTCGAGCAAGTTGCTAATGGCGTAAGTGTTCGGATGGCGATTCTTTATATGTTACTTGCTGGATCAACAAAGATTGGAAACTTACTATGAGCTCTCGATCCTCTAACTTTCTATTGAAATCGCTCACTCTGCCGAATGGAGATATCAGTGATATCGAGATTAGTGATGGAGTAATTACCGCCACCGGAAAATCTCTCACGTCAAAAGATCAATCTACTGAATTGGATTTCGCGGGACGAATTGTTCTTCCCGGATTAGTAGACTTACATACACATTTGCGTGAACCGGGAAAGGAAGATGCTGAAACAGTTCTCTCAGGCTCGAGAGCGGCAGCTAAAGGTGGATTTGTTGCAATATCTGCGATGGCCAATACTTCTCCAGTTGCTGACACCGCCGGTGTAGTCGAACAAGTCTTTGCACTTGGACAGAGTGCAGGCTTCGTAGATGTTTTTCCTATCGGCGCGGTCACACAAGGTTTAGTGGGGGAGACGCTCTCTGAAATTGGAGCAATGGCGGATTCTCGTGCCCGGGTACGAATTTTTAGTGATGATGGAAATTGTGTTCATGATCCGCTGGTTATGCGTCGCGCACTTGAATATGTAAAACAATTTGATGGCGTCATTGCTCAGCACGCACAGGATCCGCGTTTAACTATTGGTTCTCAAATGAATGAGGGCGAAATTTCATCGAAGCTGGGTCTGAAGGGTTGGCCGGCAGTCGCTGAAGAAGCAATTATCGCAAGAGATGTTCTTCTAGCCGATCACGTTAAATCGAGGTTGCACATCTGCCACTTAACGACAGCAGGTGGAGTCGAGATTATTCGATGGGCCAAGGCGCGCGGAATTAATGTAACAGCCGAAGTAACGCCGCATCACCTGCTTCTCTCTGATGAGTATGCGCAAAGTTACGATCCGATATTTAAAGTCAATCCACCATTACGTACTCAACGTGATATCGAAGCGCTACGAGAAGGCTTAGCTGATGGAACTATCGATATTGTCGCAACTGATCATGCGCCGCATCCAGCCGAGGCGAAAGAATGCGAGTGGCAAGAGGCCGCTTTTGGAATGTTGGGACTTGAGACAGCCCTTGCGATTGTCAATCAGACTATGGTGCAAACAGGTTTAATGAATTGGGAGGCCGTGGCAGAACGTATGAGCATTGCACCTGCGAGAATTGGAAAATATTCACAACACGGATTGCCAATTGAGGTTGGAAGCGTTGCAAACTTAACCATTATTGATCCACTCGCCAAATATCGCGTGGATCGCGATCTCGTCTCATCTCGAAGTCGAAACACACCGTTCCATGCCATGGAGCTGCAAGGTGTAATTCAAGCCACGTTCTTTAGAGGGCTTCCCACACTTCTAAATGGCGAATTGATTTCGATTAATAGTTATGATGATAATTAATGAGTAAAGCATTTTTAGTTCTAGATGATGGTCGCGTCTTTGAAGGCAAACCTTGGGCGGCATCCGGTAGAACGTTTGGGGAGGCAGTCTTTCAAACAGGAATGACTGGTTACCAAGAAACTCTTACAGACCCGAGTTATCACAAACAGATTGTCATTATGACCGCCCCGCACATCGGGAATACAGGTATGAATAATGCGGATAATGAGTCTAAAAAGATTTGGGTTGCAGGGTTTGTTGTAAGAAATCCATCACCAATTACCAGTAATTGGCGTAGCGAGAATGATCTAGAGTCAGAGTTAGTCGCGCAAAATATTGTTGGTATCCAAGGGATAGATACAAGAGCGCTGACGCGACATCTCAGAGACCGTGGCGCTATGCGGGTAGGGATTTTTTCTGGAGAAGAATTAAGCAAGGAAGAAATGGTTGTAGAGGTTCGTAAAACTTCCATTATGGCAGGTTCACATCTAAGTGAAGATGTTTCAACTTCCGAGAAATATATTGTGCCATCTCACGGTGTTCAAAAATTCAAAGTAGTAGCGATAGATTTGGGAATAAAAGGTGCAACGCCGAGAGCGCTGGCTGAGAGAGGCGTGGAAGTACATATTCTTCCATTCAACGCTACGCTCGAAGAGATATTAGAAGTGAACCCAGATGGAGTCTTTCTCTCAAATGGTCCGGGGGATCCTTCGACCATGACAGATACCGTCGACTTAGTTAGAGAACTTCTTTTGAAAGAGATTCCAATATTTGGAATTTGCTTTGGTCATCAAATTCTGGGACGGGCGTTGGGCTTTGAAACCTACAAGCTTCAATTCGGTCATCGTGGAATTAATCAACCAGTCTTAGATAAGAAAACTGGAAAAGTTGAGATAACTGCTCATAATCATGGCTTTGCGATTAAGGCTCCAGTTGAAGGAACGTTCAACACCGTCTTCGGTGCTGGGGAAGTAACGCATATATGTTTAAACGATGGAGTAGTTGAAGGCTTACAACTATTAGAGAGAGCAGCCTTTAGCGTTCAGTACCACCCAGAAGCAGCCGCTGGTCCACACGATGCGGGATATCTCTTTGATCGGTTTATTACTTTAATGGAGAAAAATCCACGGATAAATGGGGTGACTGATGCCACGCGATAATTCGATTAAGAGCGTCTTGGTAATTGGGTCAGGACCGATTGTTATTGGACAGGCATGCGAGTTTGATTATTCTGGAACGCAGGCTTGTCGTGTTCTGAGAGAAGAAGGTATTCGGGTAATACTCGTTAATTCGAACCCGGCAACGATTATGACCGATCCTGAATTTGCAGATGCAACATATATTGAACCTATTACACCTGAGTTCATTGAACTAATTATTCAGAAAGAGAAGCCTGATGCGGTATTAGCAACTCTGGGCGGACAGACCGCTTTAAATGCAGCGATTGGTTTGCATAAAGCAGGGACTTTGCAGCGTTACGGAGCTAAGTTAATTGGTGCCGATGTAGATGCCATCGAACGCGGTGAGAATCGTGAAATATTTAAGACGATCGTTGAAAAGATCGGTGGCGAGTCCGCTAAGTCGATTATTTGTCACACAATGGATGAAGCTATAGTGGGCGCTCAGATTTTAAATTATCCAGTTGTGGTGCGTCCTTCTTTTACGATGGGCGGACTTGGCTCAGGGATCGCATACGATGAAGAGAATCTGCGCCAGATTGCAGGGGCCGGGTTACGTCATAGCCCAACTTCAGAAATATTGTTGGAAGAATCAATCATTGGCTGGAAAGAGTATGAATTAGAGGTAATGCGGGATAAGTTAGATAACGTTGTAATTGTTTGTAGTATTGAAAACATCGATCCTATGGGTGTACACACTGGCGATTCGATCACAGTTGCCCCAGCGCTCACTTTAACGGATGTTGAATTTCAGAACCTGCGTGATCTATCTATTGAGATAATTCGAGAAGTTGGTGTTGCTACAGGTGGTTGCAATATTCAATTTGCAATTAATCCTGATAACGGTCGCATAATTGTGATTGAAATGAATCCACGAGTATCGAGATCAAGTGCACTAGCCTCGAAAGCGACGGGATTCCCAATTGCTAAAATTGCTACCAAGTTAGCGATTGGTTACACCCTCGATGAGATCCGCAATGACATTACACAGGTGACTCCGGCCTCGTTTGAACCAACTTTAGATTACATCGTTGTAAAGACTCCACGTTTTGCTTTTGAGAAATTTCCAGATGCTGATCCACGATTAACTACGACTATGAAGAGCGTTGGCGAAGCGATGGCGATTGGAAGAAGTTTTCCAGAGGCGCTGATGAAAGCGTTACGTTCCCTAGAGCGCAAAGAAGCGGTATTTAACTTCCCGATCGATCGAAAGATCATTGACCTAGGAGCACTTCTTAATTCTATTAAGATTCCAACCGAGTACCGATTGCAAGGGGTGCAACAAGCGCTCTGGGCAGGTGCTTCGATTGATGAAGTGTTTGAAGCTACGAAGATCGATCGTTGGTTCCTAAAGCAAATATCTTTAATTAATCAACGTGCGGTGGAAATCGCTCAGCCCGGAGAAATCACTGCAACCTTATTAAGAAGTGCGAAAGAGATGGGCTTCTCCGATCATCAGATCGCTACCTTGCGATCAATGAGCGAGGAAGATGTACGCAAGGCTCGTCATCATTTAGCGGTTCGACCGGTATATAAAACCGTAGATACCTGCGCAGCCGAGTTTGAAGCCTTCACTCCTTATCATTATTCGAGTTATGAGGAAGAGACCGAAGTACGGCCCCGAACAAAGCCGGCGGTAATTATTCTGGGAAGTGGTCCAAATCGAATTGGACAAGGTATTGAATTCGACTATTCGTGTGTTCATGCTTCATTTACACTTCGCGCCGCAGGCTATGAAACGATCATGATTAATTGCAATCCAGAGACAGTTTCTACGGATTACGACACTTCTGATCGACTTTACTTCGAACCGTTAACTTTGGAAGATGTGTTGGAAGTGGTTCACGCTGAGACATTGGCGGGACCAGTCCTAGGAGTGATAACGCAACTTGGTGGACAGACTCCGCTCGGACTAGCAGCTGGTTTAAAGAGCGAAGGTGTAACGATTCTCGGGACATCTCCAGAAGCAATTAATTTGGCCGAAGAACGCGGAGCTTTTGGGAAAGTTTTGCAAGAGCAAGGTTTGACTGCGCCCGAGTTCGGGATGGCATCATCTCAATTAGAAGCACTAGAGATTGCGACCAAGATTGGTTATCCAGTTTTAGTCCGACCATCTTTCGTTTTAGGTGGCCGGGGAATGGAGATTGTCTATGACGATGCAACTCTGTCGGGATTTATATCGCGTGCGACAGAAATAACTCCCGACCATCCAGTACTAGTTGACAGATTTCTTGATAGTGCAATCGAACTCGATGTTGACGCACTTTTTGACGGTAATGAATTGTTCTTGGGCGGCATAATGGAACATATTGAAGAGGCGGGAATTCACTCCGGTGATAGCGCCTGTGTTCTTCCAGCAATGACGATCAATAAAGATCAATATAAATCGATACGAGAAGCTACCGAAAAAATTGCTCGCGGAGTTGGAGTATTAGGTTTAATAAATATCCAGTTCGCAATGGCCGAGAATGTTTTGTATGTCTTAGAGGCAAATCCTCGAGCATCAAGAACGGTTCCGTTTATCAGTAAAGCTACTGGAATCGCTTTGGCGATGGCGGCGGCGCGAATATCTCTCGGCACCTCCATTGCGGAGTTGAGAGTTGAGGGGATTTTGCCGAAAGAGGGAGATGCAAGCGCCAAGGGGATATCGGTCAAAGAGGCGGTACTTCCTTGGAATCGATTTAGAAGAACTGATGGAAGAGGAGTTGATGCAGTACTTGGTCCAGAGATGCGCTCAACTGGTGAAGTAATGGGAATCGCTTCCACTTTTGGTGAGAGTTATGCCAAGAGTCAGATCAGCGCTTTTGGTCCACTACCAAAAGAGGGAACCGTCTTTGTTTCACTTGCCGATAAAGATAAAAAATCGGGAATCGCACCAGTCAAAGCGTTAATCGCGCTTGGCTTTAAAGTTCTGGCAACTAGCGGGACCGCTGATTTTCTAGCAACAAATGATGTTCTTGCGATTAAGGTACGAAAAAACTCAGAGGGAACTGGACCACTTGGTGAACGTACAATTGTTGAGATGCTAAATGGCGGAGATGTAGACCTAGTGATTAATACCCCAGTAGGACGTGGCACTCGTGTCGATGGTTGGGCTATCAGAACTGCAGCGGTGCAGAGGGCGATTCCGTGCATCACAACAACTGCGGGCTTCAGCGCTGCGGTCGAAGGAATTAAATCGTTACAGCGGGGTGAGCTTTCAGTGAAGTCAATTCAAGAATGGTTGAAATCCTAGTGTCGCAAATAAATCGTTCTGCAAGTCAAATTATTGCAACACTTCTTTCAAATAAACGTGTTGGCCAGTATCACCAAATAGTTTTAGGTATTGGTGATCTGGTAAAGGTTTGTCGTCCCGGAAATTTTGTTGCAATAAAAGTCGGTGGGGATTCATCGCGGATGATTCTAAGAAGAGCGTTTGCGATTTCTCGAGTTTCCGAAAGTGTTAGTTTTGGCGGAACTATGGAGTTAATCGTTGCGCCGCACGGTGGCGGTTCACAATGGCTCTGCTCGCAAATCGAAGGTGCAGAGATCGACATTGTTGCCCCTCTTGGTACTGCCTTTGGTATTCCAACAACGCCTATTAAGGCGCTACTTGTAGGTGGTGGCTATGGGTCTGCTCCATTATTCGGATTAGCGGAACTATTGAAGAGTCGTGGTTGCAAAGTAGACATGTTGTTAGGCGCTTCTATTGGTGGAAAAATCTATGCTCCGATGGAGGGGAAACGATCTGTAAATTCACTTCGTATTTATACCGAGGATGGGAGTATGGGGGAGAAGGGGCGCGTAACTGAACCAATTGCAAAGTTGATTGCTGATGCAGAGGTGGATGTTATTTACTCTTGTGGACCTATGGCGATGTTGAGGGCCATCTCTGAACTGACCAATGGCACCGAGGTAATTCATCAGTGTGCAGTAGAAGAAGCAATGGCGTGTGGGATCGGTATTTGTATGACTTGCGTTCTTCCAGTAAAGAATGCGGAAGGTCAGATTGCAATGTTGCGATCTTGTATAGATGGTCCGGTAATGGATGGATCAACCGTGCAATGGGATTTAATTGGACAGGTTCCTGAAATTTCGGTGCAGCCATGAGCGCAACTGTTTTAGATTTCTCAACAACTATAGGAAATGCCTTTTTTACAACTCCAATATTTACAGCGAGTGGCTGTGCTAGTTCAGGTAAAGAACTTTCTCAGTTCTTTCCATTGCATGAAATCGGTGCTGTAGTTACAAAATCAGTGATGAATAAACCAAGATTCGGAAGACCTACTCCGCGTATGGCAGAGACTCCATCCGGAATGCTCAATTCAATTGGGTTGCAAGGGCCAGGTATCGATTCATTTCTAGCGAATGATGTACCGTGGCTAGTCGAACAAAAATCTAGAGTTATTGTTTCAATAGCGGGAGAGACAGTCGAAGAGTACGCAACCTTGGCGCGCAAAGTTAGATCAGTTGCTGGCATTAGCGCACTGGAAGTGAATATCTCTTGTCCAAATGTTGAAAATCGAGGCTTAGTATTCGCTTGTGATCCGGAAGCCTCTCGACGGGTGATCGATGGAGTGCGAAGAATTATTGGCGGTGATCTTCCGATTATTGCAAAACTTTCGCCAGATGTAACCAATCTTCCAGCGATCGCAACCGGTGTTGTTGAAGCAGGTGCCGATGCGTTAGCGCTGATCAATACAGTTCTTGGAATGGTAATTAATCTTGAGACAATGCGTCCGCATCTAGGTGGAAAAACCGGTGGCCTATCAGGTCCGGCAATAAAACCTGTTGCAGTTCGAGCGATTTACCAAGTTCATGCAGCGTTGCCAACTGTTCCGATCTTAGGCATGGGTGGCGTAGCAAGTGGTCGTGATGCACTGGAGTTGATTCTTGCTGGCGCGTCGGGGGTATCAGTTGGTACGGCGAGTTTTGGGAATCCAAATGTAATTATTGATATTCAAAATCAGTTGCAGGATTTATTAGTCGCAAAGGGTTTTCCTTCGGTTAAGTCTGCGATTGGATATGCCCACAGATGAAAGCACCAATAATTCTGGCAGTAGATACCTCTGACTTAGGCACGGCCATAAAATGGATAGAGGCGACGAAGGATTACATCTCTGTTTATAAACTGGGACTTGAGTTCTATCTAAATTTTGGAAGTAAGGGGATTGCTCAGGTAATAGATCAAACAGGAGTAGAAATTTTCCTTGATTTAAAACTGCACGATATTCCTCACACAGTTGCAGCAGCAGCAAAGGCAGTGGCTCACTTAAATCCAAAATTTCTAACGATTCATGCCAGTGGTGGAATCGCGATGGTAACCGCAGCGGCGCAAGCTCTTCCTGCAGTCTCCATCACAGCAGTCACTGTATTAACTTCTCTTTCGGAAGAAGATTTGTTTCAAATTGGTTTTGCTAATCCCGCGCTAGAGAGCGCAGTAGCGTTGGCAAAGATGTCGGTGAGTGCGGGAGCGCGGGCGATAGTCTGCTCACCGTTAGAGACGGCGGCGATAAGAAGCGCGGTTGGCGATGAGTCGATAATCATTACGCCAGGTGTGCGACCTCTGTCTGAGGTGGGTCTAGATGATCAAATGCGAACTATGACTCCACGTGATGCGATATCTCAAGGTGCAAATTATGTTGTTATTGGTCGACCAATTACGTCGCAATGGGCGAAAACTGGGGCAGAGGGAATGCGCGCGCGAGCAGAGAATATTGCTCAAGAAATTCTTGACTAACACCTAGCCACTAGAATATTGATATGCCAACGCCTCCAAAATTAACTACTGAGCAGAGAGTGGTGGCTCTTGCTAAATCTACGGCGGCTCGTCAGGTAAGAGCGGCGGTCAAAGCCCGGGTTAAAAGCGGAGATCTCACACTATCGGCAGTTTTTGATTTAGCAGAGAGTGATGAATCAATCGCAAAAATGCGGATTATCGAATTATTGGAATCTTTCACTGGAGTTGGAAAAATTAGAGGTTTAGCGCTTTTGGAGAAATTGAATATATCTTTGACACGCCGCATTCAAGGTGTGGGTAGCGCGCAGCGAGAGAAGTTACTTCGTGAATTTCCTGATTTGGCGCCATCAGCTCAACGAGGCGTACTGATGGTGCTCTCCGGGCCAGGTGGAGTTGGTAAAAGCACGGTTGCAAAAGAGTTGAGAACTGGTAATTCATTCTGGGTAAGTATTTCTGCAACTACACGGAAAGCTCGTCATAACGAAATAGATGGCGTCGATTATTTTTTTTATAGTGATGCAGAATTTGATGCAGCAGTTAAAGCCCATCATTTTTTAGAGTGGGCAGATTTTGCAGGAGCCAGGTATGGCACGCCCAGAAAACCAGTCGAAGATGCGCTTAAGAGTGGAAAGAATGTTCTATTAGAGATTGAAATAGCCGGAGCGCGCCAAGTTAAATCTGCTGCGCCCGAAGCGCTATTGGTTTTTCTACAACCACCATCTTGGGAAGAGTTGGTGGCTAGATTGGAAGGTCGAGGCACCGACACCGCCGAGCGGCGCGCAGAACGGTTGCAATTGGCTCAGGAAGAGTTAGCGCAAGCGAGCAATTTTGATTTATTGCTCGTAAATGAACGAGTCGAAGAGGTTGCAGCACACCTGATAGGCTTGTCCCTTAATCGTAAGTCATAGGAGGCTCACATGGACGGCATCACAAATCCACCAATCGACGAACTTCTAGATAAGAGTGGTTCTAAGTACAGCCTCGTTCTCTATGCCGCAAAGCGTGCACGCCAGATCAACGCCTATTACTCACAACTTGGCGAAGGTCTACTTGAATATGTTGGTCCGCTAGTTGAAACTCACGTTCACGAGAAGCCACTTTCGATTGCGCTCCGTGAAATCAACGAAGGTCTTTTGACTATCGAAAACCTAGAGCCAACCGCTTAATTTTTTAAATTAAGTACCAATCCATGGCGCAAGTTCGAGAGGTAATTCTCGGAGTCGGTGGTGGGATAGCAGCATATAAATCTTGTGATCTTCTGCGTCGACTACAAGACTGTGGATATCTAGTAACCGTGGTTCCCACTCCTGCCAGCCTTAATTTTGTTGGCGCCGCGACATGGGAAGCGCTTTCTCATCGGCCAGTAACAACTCAGGTCTGGGAGAGAGTGGATGAAGTAAGACATATCTCTCTCGCCAAAAACGCGGATGCAGTAATTATTGCTCCAGCGACTGCAGATTTAATTGCTCGTATCGCAATTGGAAGAGCAGATGATCTACTCACCAACATAGTTCTTGCAATCAAGGTTCCAATAATCGTTGTGCCGGCCATGCATCCTCAAATGTGGAGTAATCCCGCGACAGTTGAAAATGTTGCAACACTTAGGGCGCGTGGAGTTACTGTGATGGAACCAGATGTCGGAAGGTTAACTGGATCTGATGTTGGGCAGGGTAGGTTTCCCGAGTCGGGCGCAATCATCACCTTCTTTGAAGAGATGCTTAACGTTAAAAAAGATCTGAATGGAAAGAGAGTATTGATAACGGCTGGCGGAACGCGAGAAGCGATCGACCCGGTTCGTTTTATCGGAAATAAATCAAGTGGTAAACAGGGAGTAGCCATTGCCCGAGCTGCGCTAAGTCGCGGTGCTGATGTGACGCTTATTTTAGCGAATCCGACGCTTTCGAACGATGAGTTGAAATCGATTGAACAAGCCTTAATTATTAGCGTGGAGTCAGCGCAGCAAATGCATACTGCACTTGAGGATAATTTTCCAGTTACAGATATTTTGGTGATGAGTGCAGCGGTCGCAGATGCTAGGCCGACTTTAATCTCTGAGGAGAAGATAAAGAAGAGTGCTCTCACTAATATTGAATTGACTGAAAACCCTGATCTGCTGAAATCGGTGGTTCGTCTTAAGTCTAATCAAATCGTAATCGCATTTGCAGCCGAGACTTCTAATGATCTTGAGGTCGCTGAAGCAAAACGCATCTCAAAAGGGGCAGATGTTCTTTATTTAAATAATGTTTCAAATGGAGCAATATTTGGCGCTGATGAAACTGAAGGATTTATTCTTAACAACAATGGCCTTGTATTCACAGTTGCGAAAACTAGTAAAGACTCGCTGGCTGATCTTCTCTTAGATCAAGCCCTTATTCAGATAGGTTAATCCCATGTCAAAAAGACTTTTCACCTCAGAATCAGTTACCGAAGGCCATCCAGATAAGATCGCAGATCAGATATCTGATGCGATCTTAGACTCACTGCTGGCTCAGGATTCGGCGAGCCGAGTCGCAGTGGAAACACTTATCACTACGGGCCAAGTCCATGTTGCTGGAGAAGTTACAACTAATGGTTATGCCGATGTCATGGGAATTGTTCGTGACACTGTAATTGGAATCGGTTATGACTCATCCGTTAAAGGCTTCGATGGGAACAGTTGTGGCGTTTCTATCTCTATCGGTCAGCAGTCTCAAGATATTGCTCAAGGGGTCAATGACGCATATGAAAATAGAGTTTCTTCATCTGTAGATCCGCTAGATCTACAGGGTGCTGGAGACCAAGGCTTAATGTTTGGTTACGCATGTGATGATACAAAAGAGCTAATGCCTCTGCCAATTTGGTTGGCACATGAACTTGCACAGCAACTTTCAAAGGTACGTAAGTCAGGTGCGCTGCCTTACCTTCGGCCGGATGGAAAGACACAAGTAACCATTGAGTATGACGGTGATAAGGCAATCGCTCTAGATACAGTTCTTATTTCAAGCCAGCATGCAGAAGATGTCGACGTGCTCAAAAAGTTAACTCCTGAGATAATTGAGCAAGTTATTGAACCGGTTCTATCCAAAATTGATCTGCCTCGCAAAAATATGCGCACTTTAATTAACCCGACAGGACGATTTGTAATCGGTGGGCCGATGGGTGATGCCGGTCTAACAGGAAGAAAGATTATTGTTGATACATACGGTGGAATGGCGCGTCATGGTGGTGGTGCATTCTCTGGAAAAGATCCATCAAAAGTTGATCGATCGGCCGCATATGCGATGCGCTGGGTTGCTAAAAATGTAGTCGCAGCGGGGTTGGCGCGACGTTGTGAAGTTCAAGTTGCATATGCGATTGGGAAAGCACAACCTGTGGGCGTCTTTGTAGAAACTTTTGGAACCGAAACTGTCGCGATCGCAAAGATTCAAAGTGCAGTAACTTCTGTCTTTGACTTGCGTCCTGCCGCGATAATTCGTGACTTGAATCTTCTACGTCCGATATATTCTCAAACTGCAGCATATGGCCACTTCGGTCGCGAACTTCCGGATTTCACATGGGAAAATACTTCGCGAGTAGAAGAGCTACGCGCTGCCGTTAATTAAATAGAGGATAGGGCGATGTCAACTGCGCGCCCACTCCGATTAAAAACCGAGCAAGTTCGTCGGCAAGATTCTGAGCGTGCGCTTGCAAATTCAGTGGTTCGGGTTTGGGTTGATAACTCAATTGCCCACCTCGATTCAACCTTTGATTATCTAGTTCCAGAACGCTTAACCGATCAAATTAAAGTTGGTGTGCGAGTCGGAATCCCCTTTGCTGGTCGCGAGGTAGAAGGGTTAGTCGTAAATCGGTTAGATAGTTCTGAAATTGCAGGTTTGAAATTCGTAGATTCAGTTATCTCGCCTTTTGTAGTGGCTTCGGCGCAATTGATCGAACTAATCAGAGTCGCATGCCAAGCGTGGATCTCTCATCCGTACGACATCGTCCGCAGCGCTATACCGCCGAGAGTTGCTTCGGTGGAAAAGATCCTTGCGGGTAAAGATGATATCTCAGTCATCCAGAAAAGGAAAGAGCCTTCTTCGATTGAGTATCTTCACCTGCAACCGCATAACGAAGGGTTGCAGCAGTTAATTGATTTCGCAATCAAGCAGCGAGCTTCAGGTTCAGTTCTAATAATTTTGCCTGAAGAGCGAGAGGTTGAACGCGTCGAAAAGTTGTTATTAGGCGTTACCCCGATCGTGCTTTCAGCCTCGTTGGCACGAAGTAAACGTTATGAAAATTATCTTTTAGCTATGCGAAGTGAGAACTCAATTATCATAGGAACTCGAAGCGCGATTTTTTCTACACCCCCAGATTTAATATCAATTATTGTTTATCGTGAAGTCTCGCATTCTCATTATGAACCGAGATCTCCGGGGTGGAACACGAGAGATTTGGCAATAATTCGTTCACGCTCTGAGAACCTAAGCCTCTTCTTTATGGGGTATTCACCGTCATCAGAGATAGCGGCAATGATAGAAAATGAAGAAATTAAATTTCGAGGGAAAAGAAATAAATTATCGGTTTTAACATTCAATCCAAACCGCGGCGAGTTGCTGCCGGCGAGAATATTTCCACCTATACGTGATGCTTTAAAAAGTGGTGCGGTGCTTTTTCTGGTTCCTAGAAAGGGTTATGCCAGCGCTTTAATCTGTTCAAAGTGCCGAAATATTGCTTCCTGCACCTGCGGTGGTCGGCTAATCAAGAAGAATCTCGGTTCTGCCGTTCAATGTCTAATGTGCGATTTAACGTACTCCGAATGGCGTTGTCGATGGTGTCAGAACGATAAATCATTTCTTGCCGGACGTGGAGCGTTGCGCCATGGCGAGGAGATAGGAAGAGCATTTCCAAATTTCCCAGTCATTAATTCAGATGGCGATCATTACGTTGATGCGATTGATGGTAAGGCAGCACTTGTTATCGCCACTTCAGGTATGGCTCCACATAATCCTGTTGGATATAGCGCGGTTGTCATTTTAGAGGGAGATACATTCTTTTCTTACGCTGATCTTCGCGCTCAGGAGCGGTCTCGCGAATCCTTCTTCGACGCTGCCGCTCATTTAAAGGCAGAGGGAAAGGTATTAATTTCTATAGATTCGGGACATCCGATTTCAGCTTCATTGACTAAGTGGAACCCTGCCATCATGGCAACGAGGGAGTTAAGTGATCGAGCAGAGGTTCATTTGCCGCCAAGCTCTAGAGCAGTAATTTTAGATGTCAGCCAAAAAGAGGCGACAACAATCGTAGATGGATTTAAGAAGGCGCTTCTAGATTTACGAATTCCAGCTTCTACAAGAATTTTGGGGCCTTCACTTAAGAATAATGATGATGCGCGGATAATTCTTACTTGCAATCCGAGTGATATGACTCATCTTGCGGGGTTTCTCCATGAATATACGCGTCATCGCGCAGCATCAAAGAAAGATCCGCTCTTTCTAAGAGTTGATCCGTATTCTTTGAGTGAGTAATTCTTAAACTGCTTATTAGCTGAGATAGTATTGACCTATGTCAATTCAACCGATCCGATTTTTTGGAGATCCTGTATTGATTACGCCGGCCTTAGATGTGGTTGATTTTGATAAAGAGTTAAGAAAACTGGTTGAAGATCTGACAGAAACAATGCTCGATGCTCCCGGTACTGGCTTAGCCGCGCCGCAGATTGGTGTTGGTTTGCGAGTCTTTGTTTGGGATGTAGATGATGCGCTAGGTCATTTAATTAATCCAATTTTAGATCTCAGTGAAGAACTGCAAGAGGGCGAAGAAGGATGCCTCTCTTTCCCTGATCTCAGTTATGAAACGCCGCGCGCCTTTCGCGCAGTTGCTAAGGGTTTCAATATGCACGGGGAGCCCCTTGTTGTTGAAGGAACAGAATTATTGGCTCGTTGCCTGCAGCATGAGACTGATCACTTAGACGGAATCGTCTTTATAGATCGACTATCTAAACTAAACCGTAAGGCCGCAATGAAAGAGATCCGCGAATCGGAGTGGTTTAGCACTTCAATTTCACCACTAATTATAAAGGAATCTCCGCATTCACTCTTTGGGAAAAATATTTAGTGCGCATTGTCGTTGCGGCAACACCGGATGTGGCGATCCCAACCCTCGATGCCATCCTGAAGAGTGAGGATGATCTTGCCTTTGTGATCACGCAACCCGACAGAGCAGCAGGTCGGGGAAAAGCATTGAGGGAATCGTCGGTTAGTAAATGGGCAAGCGCTAACTCAATTAGAGTTATCAAACCTTTAGATCAAAATGAACTTGAGAAATCACTAACTGATATTGATTTAGTCATCACTATAGGGTTTGGCGTATTGCTGCGAGCAAGTGCGCTGACGCGGCCCAAGTATGGTTTCTTAAATCTCCACTTTTCACTTTTGCCACGTTGGAGAGGCGCCGCCCCGGTGCAACGCGCAATTGAGGCTGGTGATGCACAGACTGGAGTAACTGTCTTCGCTTTGGATTCGGGAATGGACACTGGTCCTATTTATCGAAGTGTTATTCACCCCATTGCCAAGAACGCTACGACTCATACTCTTCTACAAGAGCTTGCTGTTATCGGTGCCCCACAAGTTTTACTAGCAATAGCAGATATAAAATCTGGCTTAGCGCCTTTAGAACAAGATTCAACAGGTGCTTGTAAAGCCCCAAAGCTTTCTACGGAGCAGGCTCGTATTGATTGGAGCGAACCTGCAGAAGTAATTGAAAGAAAGGTTCGCGCCTTCTATCCATCTCCGGGTGCATGGACGCTTGTTCGAAGTGAGGTACTAAAAATTCAAGCGAGTCAAAAGAGTGAAGCTAAAAGTTTAGATCAGGGAAGGTTTCGCCTTATCGGTTCAGAAGTATTAGTAGGCACAGGAACAGAAGATTTGATCTTGATTCGCGTAAAACCTGCTGGAAAACCGGAAATGGATTCTGGGTCTTGGGCTCGAGGATTTCGCCCCACAGAAACTGATGTGTTCGAGTGATTAAAGTGAACCAATGAGTACTCCGGCACGGAGAAACACTTTCAAATCACCGAAACCAGATGCACCGCGGTTACTTGCTTACGATTTGTTGCATGAGGTAAATCGAAATAGTGGTTATTCAAACTTACTTCTTCCTACGGCGCTAACGGCCTCTAATTTTGAACAACGAGATAAAGGGTTCGTCACAGAATTGCTCTATGGCACCCTACGAATGCAAGGTCGCCACGACTATATAGCGGCACAGGTGTCAGATCGGCCTTGGTCTGAAGTTGATGAAGGAATTGTGGATGTCATAAGACTGGGCGCTCATCAACTTTTTGAAATGCGAGTCCCGACTCATGCCGCTGTTTCGGCAACTGTGGAACTGGCTCGGAAAGTTATTGGGGAGTCGAAGGCCTCATTTGTAAATGCCTTATTACGCAAGATGAGCGCGCAGACTATAGAGGAATGGATGCAACCAGTAGAAGCGCTCGATGATGAGATATTGAAGCTCTCAATTATTCACTCACATCCAGAATGGATTGTCTCTGCCTATTTTGACCTGCTTAGAGATTTTGAAAAGGTAGCGCAGGCACTTGCGGCAAACAATATTCCCGCTTCTCCCACAATTGTTATATGGCCCGATAGATCAGCTGTCGATGAATTTTTGGAACTCGGAGGTGAGAGAACCAAATTTTCACCATATGGAATTACTATCAATGAATTGCCTCAATCTCTCGATGCGATACGTCGTAGACGTGCAGGAGTACAGGATGAGGGATCTCAGATTGTTGCCTCTACTTTCGCACTTGCTGCAATGGATCAAGCCGATTGGCTAGATCTCTGTGCTGGTCCGGGTGGCAAAGCTGCGCTACTTTCCTCGATTGCAAAAGTTAATTCTAAAGAATTTACGGCAAATGAACTTTCTAGCACGAGAGCTAATTTAGTTCAGCAGGTCGTTGGTGATGCCCGCGTATGGGTCGGAGATGGTCGTGAAATTTCTAGCCATGAGGAGCAATTTGGTGCAATCTTGGCAGATGTTCCATGTACCGGTTTAGGTGCACTTCGACGTAGACCAGAAGTTCGTTGGAGACGAAACATCAGCGATCTTCGAAACTTAACTCAGTTACAGCGAGAGTTATCTAGCGCGGCGATATCAGTTTTAAGAATCGGTGGAATCTTTGGATATGCAACATGCTCGCCCCATTTAGCCGAGACATCAATTGCAGTGGCAGATATTTTGAAAGCCCATCCTGAGTTGGAGCAGATTGATATCGCCCCATTCCTTCCAGAGAATTTGGAATTAGCAACTCGAGGATTATCTCTTTCTCTCTGGCCGCAAATTCATCAGACAGATGCGATGTTTTTGGCGCTTTTCCGAAAGATCTCGTAAGAATCCTTTAGAATTTGAATATGAGAAACTCAGAAATTCGAATAATGCCGAGTATTCTCAACGCTGATCGAAATGATATTCAAGGTGAGATTAGTAAAATCGCTGGTGTCTCTGATTTTATCCATTTAGATATTATGGATGACATCTTTGTTCCAAATATGAGTTGGAATTTTGATGCGGCAAGTGAAATTATTCGGGATACTCCGATTGGTATCGATGCCCATTTGATGGTTGTAGATGTCGATCGAATAGCTATTGAATACGCCGAAGCTGGAGCTGCGAGTGTCACTATTCACGCCGAGGCCAGCCTCTCAATAAGTTCGACCTTGAAAGCGCTTCGTAAGCGGGGGGTAAGGTCTGGATTAGCAATCAAGCCTGCTACTGAGATTGAGTTTTATGCGAATCTGATCGATGACATTGATATGTTCTTAATCATGACTGTTGAACCGGGTTACGGCGGACAGAAGTTTATGAGTGAGATGATGGAGAAAGTTGGTCGTACCCGATCAATTATTGGTTCACGTCCTATTTGGCTACAAGTCGATGGTGGGATTTCAATGGAAACTATTTCAATCGCTCGTGAGGCGGGTGCCGATACTTTCGTTGCGGGCTCTGCGGTATTTAGCGCACCAGATCCTGCTGAGATGGTAAAAAACCTCAGACATCTGGCGACTTCTGTGCAGTAAAGTGTCCTTATGAAATCTTTCGATGAACTCTGGATTGAACTCACCGAGAAGATCGCTGCCGATGATAAGAGTTCCAAAAGTGTTGAGTTAGCAAAAAGTGGAGTTCATGCAATTGGTAAGAAAGTTCTGGAGGAAGCGGGTGAAGTTTGGATCGCCGCTGAATATCAAAGTGATGATCAGTTGGCAGAAGAGATAAGTCAACTGATTTATCACTTACAGGTTCTTATGATTGCCCGTGGCCTGAAACCGGCCGATATTTATCGTTACCTATAGAAGAGGCCAAAATTGTTAAAGATAGCCGTACCAAATAAGGGTTCACTTGCTGAGTCATCTATCGAAATTCTGAAAGAAGCGGGATACCGGCAAAGAACGGACTCACGTGACTTGATATTGGTAGATCAAGAGAACGGGGTTGAGTTCTATTATCTTCGCCCGCGCGATATTGCTCTCTACGTAGGATCAGGGGAGTTAGAAGCAGGAATTACAGGTAGGGATCTACTTATTGATTCAGCGGCTTTAGCAATAGAAGTTTTAGCCTTGGATTTTGGTTCTTCGACTTTTCGATTTGCGGGTCCAACTTCCTCTAATTACAAGTTACAGGATTTAAATGGAAAGCGAATTGCTACTGCCTACCCAGGTTTAGTTGATAATTTTCTCAATCAGCACTCGATTAAAGCGACAGTTGTTCGCTTAGATGGCGCGGTCGAAAGCAGCGTTCGACTTGGTGTAGCCGAAGTAATTGCAGACGTTGTAAGCACTGGGAATACTCTGCGCCAAGCTGGCTTAGCGATCTTTGCCGATCCAATTTTGGTAAGTGAGGCAGTTTTAATCACACGTGCAAATAGCCCTTTGCCGGTTGGACTTGAAATCCTTAAAGCCAGAATGCAGGGAGTGGTCACGGCGCGACAATATGTACTTTTAGATTACGACGCGCCTAAATCTGTCATTGATAAAGTTTGTGCGATTACTCCGGGATTGGAATCACCAACTATCTCCCCGCTGCAAAAGCCAGACTGGGTTGCAGTGCGCGCTATGGTTTTGAGAAAAGATACCAATCGCTTAATGGATGAGTTGTGGGCCTTGGGAGCTAGAGGAATCTTGGTTACCGATATTCATGCTTGCCGTCTTTAAAAATTAACTGTTAGCGCTCTCAACGTCTTCACGCGAAATACCCAGTAGATAGAGCACTGAGTCTAAATATGGAACGTTTAGTGAACTATCGGCAGCGGCCGCAACTGCTGGCTTAGCGTTAAATGCAATTCCCATTCCCGCAAGTGCAATCATATCCAAATCATTTGCGCCATCTCCAATGGCAACTGTCTGCTCCAATTCAATTCCGTAAAGGGCCGCAAAATCGCGTAGAGCGGTAGCCTTGGCGGCGCGATCTATTACCTCACCAGTAATTTCACCAGTAAGAAATCCGTTAATAATTTCCAGATTGTTTGCTCTCACATTTTTGATGCCTAGTTCAGTGACAATCGGTTCAATTACTTTCTCAAATCCGCCTGAGACCAGAGCAACATGGTGTCCCAACTTGTGAAGAGTTTTTACTAGGGTTCTAGCACCGGGTGTCAGAGTAATTTCCTTCTGCACTTCACTGATAACTGATTCTGGAAGACCTTTCAAGAGCAATACTCGTGCACGCAAACTAGCTTCGAAATCCAACTCTCCGCGCATTGCTGCCGCAGTTATTTCAGATATTTCTTTACCAGCACCTGCTTTGGCACCGAGTAACTCAATAACTTCTTGCTGTATTAGTGTCGAGTCGACATCCATCACTATAAGTTTTTTTGCCCATCGCATGAGTCCACCCGGAGAGACAGCAAGATCGATAGATTCCTGCGCTGCAACTTCAGAGAGTGAGTGACGCAATCCAACTAGGTCAACACCCGAGACTGTAAATTCTATTGCAGTCAATGGATAACTAGCAGTCCGATGAATCCCCTCAATATTTCCAGAACCTGTAGAAATGCAATCTGCTATGGCCTTAATTGTTTCGGGCTTGATGATTTTCGCTAGGGCAACCACATGAACTAATGATCGCTTTGCGGCAATAGACGCGTGCGGACTGCTTTCAAAACCTGTGGCAATGTCGACGCCTAATGACAGAGCGCAAGATTCAAGATCAGATTCAATCGCATCAGAATGAGCGGGATTTAGAGCAATCAGGACGGTCAGAATCAAACGATCCCGAATTACGACTTGTTCGATATCAAGAATTGATACTGCAAATGGAGAGAGGGTTTCAAATAAAGCCTGAGTAATTCCGGGGCTATCTACACCGGAAAGGAGAATCAGCCCGGTAAATTGATTCTCGCCCTCACTCTGTTTATCTTCAGTAACGCCCATAATGGAGAAGATTATCGTGAATCACATTGACTTGATGGCCAATTGCTACTGATTCGTTCATTTTGACGATATCTTTTTCATCTATGAATACCGTGGCTAATCAAAATGTTCTCACAGTCACTGGAGTAACCGTTATTAGAAACGGCAAATCAATTCTTGGACCAATAGATTTCAAAATCTTGGCTGGCGAACGATGGGTAATTCTTGGGCCCAACGGTGCTGGAAAATCTACCCTTCTAAATATTTTAGCGACGCGAATTTTCCCATCTAAAGGAGTTGTATCGGTTTTAGATCAAGAGATGGGCAAAGTTGATTTATCTCAACTGCGAACGCGTATCGGCGTGTGCGCAACTTTGGTATCTGAAGATATCCCTGATGATGAGTTCGTTAAAGATGTTGTTCTTACAGCGGCTTATGCTGTTATTGGTCGATGGAATGAAAGTTATGACCTTTGGGATGATTCACGAGCAGTCGCACTGCTCACAACTTTTGGAGTACGTGAATTTGCGATGCGACGTTATTACACGTTAAGTGACGGTGAAAAAAAGAGAGTTCAGATAGCCCGTGCCTTAATGGCGGATCCAGAATTGTTACTTCTCGATGAACCAACCGCGGGTCTAGATTTGGGTGGTCGAGAGGATGTCCTACGCAGATTTGCAGATTTCTCGGCGGATCCGCACGCCCCAGCCAGCATTATCGTCACCCACCATATTGAGGAGATTCCTATCGGAACAACTCATGCGTTAATTCTTAAAGATGGTGTGATTGCAGTTTCTGGCCCGGTAAACCAAGTGATTACCTCTGAACATATGAGCGCGATATTTGGTATCCAAATATCGGTAACCAGCGATGGGTCACGCTTCTACGCTAGAAGTTCATGAATTCCTTACGTGATCAGATGCATCCGAATTGGATCGCGTTGCTCTCATCTGAACTTGAGATTTTGGATGAAATAGAATTCAAATTGGGTGGAGAGGATTTCCTTCCGTTGCATTCACAGGTGATGCAGGCTTTTAAATATGATCCGATGAAAGTAAAAGTTCTTATTTTGGGACAGGACCCTTATCCGAAACGCACCGATGCTATGGGTCTCGCCTTTTCCGTCAGCAGAGAGAGCAAGAGAATTCCAGCATCTTTACAAAACATTTATAGAGAACTTGTTGATGATCTGGGAACAACGTATCCAACTAATGGAGATCTCTCGGCTTGGTCAGATCAGGGAGTAATTTTATTGAATAGATCTCTAACCTGTAGACCGGGGGAGAGCGATAGCCATGAATATCTCGGGTGGCAAAGGTTTACAGATTCCGTAGTCGGACTACTGGCAGAAAGAAAAGTTTGCGCAATTTTGTGGGGTAAAAGTGCTGCTAAAAATTCTCATTTGTTTTTGAGTGACGACTTATTTATAAGTGCTCACCCGAGTCCATTGTCGGCTTATCGCGGCTTTTTCGGTTCAAAGCCGTTTAGCAAAGTGAACACTCGTTTGATTGAAAAGGGAGAAGAGCCCATCAATTGGGAGTTGGGATAAAAAACCCCCAGTGCCGATACGGCAACTGGGGGTTTTTTAATTTAGATAACTTATTAAATTATCCGACCCAAATATTTATTGGGGCCGAAAGGAAATAAATCATAAAGAGTCCAGAAACTAAGTACATTAACGGACTTACTTCCTTACCGCGACTTTGTACTACACGGATAACAACGTGGGTTACAAAGCCCGCACCAATACCAACTGAGATGTTGTATGTAAAAGGCATCAGGATGATCGTAAGGAATGCTGGAATACCTATTCCATAATCATCCCAATCAATCAACTTGATCTGGGTCATCATTAAGAAGCCAACAATTACCAACGCCGGTGTTGCTGCTTCGTAAGGAATCACCGCAACTAATGGCGCTAGGAAAGTCGTTAGAAGGAAGCAAATTCCTGTAACGACTGAAGCTAGACCAGTTCGCGCACCTTCACCTACACCTGAAGCTGATTCAATGTAGCTGGTATTTGAAGAGATACTTCCCGCTCCACCTGCAACGGCTGCGATTGAGTCCACCAATAAAATTCGTTGATTATTAGGAACGTTCCCATCCTTATCAATCAATCCGGATTCGTGACCAATCGCTGTAACAGTTCCAACGGTGTCAAAGAAGTCTGATAAAAGAAGGGTAAAGACAAAAAGAATCGCAGTGATTAGTGGAACTCGGTCAAATGACCCAAAGAGATTAAACTGACCGAATAAGCCAAAATCAGGTGTAGCAGCGATTTGTTCTGGGACTGCTGGAACGTTTAAGTTCCAGCCCTTTGGATTAACTTCACCAGTTGCACCGTTGAACAACGGTCCAACTTTGAATGCCGACTCAATCGCAATTGCCGCTGAAGTTGCAACCACGATTCCGATTAGAATTGCGCCCTTTACCTTCTTTACCATTAACCCAATGGTCAGGAATAGACCAAGTGCAAAGACAATCACTGGCCAGCCAACTAGCGAACCGCCATCGCCCAAGGTAACTGGGACTGGACCGGCGCCAGTTCTACGAACGAATCCAGCATCTACTAAACCAATGAGGGCGATGAAAAGACCGATACCAACAGAGATTGCAATCTTTAGCTGAGGTGGTACTGCTTGGAAGACTGCTTTTCTAAATCCAGTGAGAACTAAAATTGTAATAATTATTCCTTCTAGAACAACAAGTCCCATGGCATCGGCCCAAGTCATCTTGGAAGCAATACCAACGGCAACAAATGTGTTCAGACCCAATCCCGTCGCAATTGCAAGAGGAAAATTGCCAATCACACCCATCAGGATCGTTAAAATTCCCGCCATTAGTGCAGTCATTGCCGCAACTAAAGCGAGGTTTGGAGCGTCGCCCCCGCCAATATATTTTCCGTCAGCATCTTTCGCTAAACCGATGATTAGTGGATTGAGCGCAACTATGTAAGCCATTGTGAAGAATGTGACGACTCCGCCACGAACTTCTCTAGCGATAGTGGAGCCACGTTCTGATATTTTGAAATAACTATCAAGCATGGTCATACCTTCCTAATTTTGTTAACGGGGGTGGTTGCGACCCCGTGTGAAATGACGGCTCACAGACCGAGGGAATAGGAGGAGTTAAGCCCAAATATCAGTTACTTTGCAGTTAGACGCGCTACAACTCCAAAGGAGATTGCAACAGATTGACCAATTAATATTGCAAAGAGCGCAGTTCCCACCCCGACCTTTCCTCCTAACAGCGCTCCAATAATCAAGACGGTAACTTCGATACCCGTACGAACTCGTCCAACTCGAACACCAGTCCTTTGATGAATCCCAGTCATTGCGCCATCTCGTGGACCAGGTCCTAAGCCACAAGTTATATAGAGCGCGGAGCCAACTCCAACTAAAGCAATTCCTGCGAGAGCAGAAGTAAGGCCGCCTTGGACCGTGTTCTGCAGAGGAAAGTTATTTACGCCCCATTCGATGGCCGCGGAGATAATCACAATATTTGAGAGCGTTCCAAATCCAGGACGCTCTTTCAATGGAATCCAGAGTAATAAAACTGAGCAGCCAATGAAAAATGTTGACCATCCCAGACTAAGTCCAGTTTGTTTACTTATTCCTTGAGCAAAGACAGTCCACGGTGCGTTTCCTAAATTGGATTGAACAACGAGCGCGTCACCCAATCCAAAGATGGCGAGCCCAAAGAAAAGAATTGCTATTCTCATGGGGCTCAATTGCCAGCGATTGGTTGCTCTCCATGGAGTTAATGGAACGGTCTTATGCGGCTTGAGAAAACGAGCCACTAATTGGATTAACTTCATAGGGTGAATATATCGATAACGATGTGAAGATACCCGTATCCTTGGAAAATGTTCGTAGGTGCGGGAACTCTTATAAATATTTTAGCAATTATTGGGGGAGCCTCACTCGGTGTGATAGTTGGCGTAAAAATGTCGCTGATTACTCGGAACCTAGTAACCGATATTTTGGGTTTAATAACCTTATTAGGAGCAGTTAGTGCGTTAGCTCCGATGTGGCGGGGAACTTACATAAATTCGCTTCCCAATGGTTGGCCTTTATTAGCGATACTTGGATCACTTTTGATAGGTGGACTAATTGGATCGGCTCTTAAGTTAGAAGATCGTCTTGAACAGTTAGGTGATCGGTTAAGAATTAAATTTGGGGCACATAAGGAAAGCACCTTTGTTGAGGGTTTCGTAAGCGCATCTCTACTTTTTGCGATTGGTCCGTTAGCAATACTTGGCTCAATAAGCGATGGAATGTCCACTGGAATAGACCAACTTCTGCTCAAGTCCAGTCTGGACTTTTTCGCAGCGATAGCTTTCGCTGCCAGCTTGGGATGGGGAGTTGCTGTATCTGCAATCCCAGTTGGAATTTATCAGGGTAGTTGGACTCTGATCGGTCTTGGTTTGGGAAGCATTCTTGAACAGTACCAAGTCGATGCGATGACGATTACAGGTGGACTGTTGCTGGTCTGCATTGGCCTTCGCCTATTAAAGATTAAAGAGATCCCAGTAGGTAATTTATTACCAGCGCTTTTCGTCGCTCCACTGTTAGTACTGGGATTAAACGTTTTCAGTTAGATAGTTGAGCCGTCGATTACAAATCGATACTTAACATCGCTCGCAACGGTGCGCTCGTATGCTTCATTTATATAATCGGCCTTGATCACTTCGACATGACTTACGATTGAGTGCTTGCCACAGAAATTGAGCATTGCCTGCATCTCAGGAATACCGCCGATCATGGAACCTGAGAGAGAACGTCGACCCGAGAGAAGAGAACCCGCTTCAACAGCATATGGTTTTCCAGGGAGACCAATAATGACCAGCGTTCCATCGAGTGAAAGCATTGACAAATAAGTGTTGATATCCAACTCGGCGCTAACTGTATTTAATATCAAATCAAAGTGCTTTTGATATGGCTTATTGAAGTCGTCATTTTTGGTTGAAACAAAGTGGTGTGCGCCCATGGCCAGCGCATCTTTTTCCTTTGCGGGGGAGTGCGAGAAGACTGTCACTTCAGCACCTAGCGCTGCTGCAAATTTCACTCCCATATGCCCAAGTCCACCGAGACCCATTACAGCAACTTTCTTTCCCGGTCCGGCTTTCCAGTGCTTGAGTGGTGAGTACAAAGTAATTCCGGCGCAGAGAAGTGGAGCAACGCCTTCCATTGGCAAATTATCTGGAATTGATACTGCGTAATCTTCATTGATGACCATGACATTTGAGTAACCACCCATAGCAGGGGTAATTCCATCGCGCTCGAGTTGGTTATAAGTTCCCGTCATTCCTTCAGTGCAATACTGCTGCAATCCATCTTTACACGGTTGGCAGTTACGACATGAGTCGACAAATACACCCACTCCGATTTTGTCTCCAACGTTAAACTTTGTAACTGAAGGACCTACCTTCGTGACTACACCAGCAATTTCGTGCCCTGGAACCATGGGAAATATAGAAGGACCCCATTCTTCACGCACTTGATGGATATCCGAGTGGCAGATTCCGGAGTACTTAACATCTAGAGCAATGTCATTACTTCCTAATTCGCGACGTTCGAACTCCCAAGGAGTGATTGGAGCTTTCGCTGTCATCGCTGCATAGCCGCGAACCTTCATATTGTTCTCCTTTTATTTTTCTGGTTTTTTTACAGTATTTACTTCTAAATTAATTCTGGTCAAATGGTAGAGGTAAAGGCGATATATGTCCCGCCCTCGATGCCCGCGCCGTAACCTGTCGCATGTGATGTCTGCGGCAGAGAACTTCGTACGCTACTTCATCATCTGCTGAAACATCGCCAACCACAACTTGTTCACCTTCAGTAACCATGACTCCACCCGAAGTGCGAGCATTATGAGTGGCGCGTGAACCGCACCAACATAGCGCCTCAACCTGCAGGGTGTTTACTCGATCTGCCAGTTCTACCAATCGTGCGGACCCGGGAAAGAGTTTTGTCCGAAAATCAGCAAGGATTCCGAAGGCGTAAACATCAATACCTAAACCATCCACTATTTTTGCTAACTCTTCAATTTGAATCGGTTGATAAAATTGCGCCTCATCGCAAATTATATAATCAATGCGATCACCGCTAGATAACCGTTCAACAACAAATTTATGGATATCAAGAGATGTTTCCACTTCAATGGCAGCCGACTGTAGGCCTAAGCGCGAGGAGATCACTCCCGATCCAGCGCGATCTTTGCTAGTGAAAATTAAACCTGAGCGACCGCGACTTTTATGGTTATGTGCCGTTTGAAGAGCTAATGTTGATTTACCGCTATCCATCGTTCCGCAATAATAAATAAGTTCAGCCACGTCGGTATCCTGCCACTTTTGTTGCCAGAAAGTCATCAAGCGGATCAGATAGCGCCTCACTCATAGCAATGCTGATGTGGGACGCGTCTCGATAGGCGATTACACCATCCACTATGGCAGAACACTCAACTTTGCAAAGAAGGGAAGTCGGATTGAATTTAGTAAAGCCGCCAGAAATAGTCGGATCGGACTTCTCGATATTGTTACAGTTTTCAGGAAGTGAGGTAGCCAAACAATTTGGAATATCTTTCAATGGATGTGGTGTATCTGAGATGTAAATCAGATTCGCAGAGGCGCCTCGCAGCGCTTTATAAGTTTTTATTTGACCATCCGCCCACCAATCAGCGCGCGAGGTGTATCTATTTGGTAGATCAAAATGTTGGAAACCACTAAGTATTACTGCCAGAGGCTTAAGTTCTTTTATCCGTTTCACCGAATTTTCACGCCACTTGGAACATTCCTTATTTTTATAAGCACCGATTTGTTCTCGTTCGACGTCAGCCGCTGGACAGGCACTTTTAGTAAGACTTATTAGTGCAAAGTTATTTTCACGAGCGAGTTTTTCAAGGGCTGGAAACCACTGGGCTGCATGGGAGTCACCATAAAGAACGATTTTTCGTGGTGAATCAACGTTACCGTATGTACATTTTCCGGAGAGGGATGCGCCGTAATTTACATGGCATCCATCATCATAAATGATCGGCTTGGCTAATACTTCCGCAATTGAGATTGAACTCCCATCACCTAGAACAATTTTATTCGAACTAGTTGTCAGAATAGTGACGCCAATTAATGTGCAAGTTAGCGTTGCAGCAAAACTTGCTTGAATGATCTTCTTATTCGTAAATGTCTTAAGTTGAATGGGTTTCTCGATAAAACGGTGTGTTAGATCTGCAAGAACAGCGGTGGCACCTATCAGCAACAGTCTCTCAATCACTGTGAGTTCTCGACCAAAGCGAGTACTCGGTAATACTAAAAGTGGCCAATGCCAGAGGTAGAACGGATACGAGATCTGACCTAACCATTGAATAATTTTGAGCCGTGAAAAATCATTTAGGAGCGGTGCCCAGCCCGAGATAAATGCAATCATTAACGCAGTTCCTAGCGTTGGCAGGAGGGCGTAGTAACTCGGGAAGGGCGTTGCTTTATTGAAAGTAAAAATCGCAATTAATAAAAGTGTGAATCCTAGCCAAGCGAGAGTTGATCTTCGTACATAGGAGATCTTCTCAATCTGCTTCGGGAGGAAGAGAATCAGGGCACCAATTCCAAGTTCCCATGCGCGGGTTGGAAGAGAGTAGAAAGCCCAGATTGGATTTGTTGATGTTAGATAAATTGAGAAGAGAAAACTAGAGATAGTAATCGCTACGAGGCCGATCCCAACGATCTTTCTTCCACCATTTTTCCAGAGGAAGTAAACAATAATTGGCCAAAAAAGGTAGAACTGTTCTTCGACTGCGAGTGACCAATAATGAATTAACGGTGATGGCGTCGCATTTAGATTTTGATAATCATTCTCCCACCAAGCAAAGAGATAGTTTGAGATGTACAAGGAGACGGCGATTGTGTCCCTAGCTAGTGCCGCTCTCACTGTTGGCGGAAGAATAAGCCAAGAGAAAACGGCAGTTAAGGCGAGAATTCCTAGCGAGGCAGGTAGTAAGCGTTTAGCACGACGGATATAGAAAGCTTTAAATCGGAAGGACTTTTCTCGTTCAATCTCTTTCAGAATCAGTCCGGTGATCAGATATCCAGATATTACGTAGAAGATATCTACTCCGATGAATCCTCCAGGCAACCAGTCAGCATGGAAAATAACGACTAGAAGCGCAGCTAGCGCTCTTAGTGATTGAATTTGATGGATCTTTACTTTTTTGCTCAATTTCCTACCAACGCAATAATTCGAACATCGGGATATTTCTCACTAATTCTCTTGCGACCTGCGAGATCGATTATCTCAATCAGCACAACCACGCAATCAACAATCGCTCCTGATTTTTGAGCCAGTTCAATGGCGGCGCAAATGGTTCCACCCGTTGCTAGGACATCATCTACGATCCCAACTCGCTGACTCCTTTTAAACGCATCAGTATGAACTTCAAGTGAATCGACACCATATTCAAGTTCATAACTTTGGCTATAAGTTGTAAATGGCAATTTTCCTTTCTTGCGCAAAGGTATAAAACCTTTATTGCTATGTGCAGCAAGAGCGGCTGCAAATATAAATCCGCGTGCTTCAATACCGACGATCACCTCTGAATCAGTTGTCGCCTTGGCGAACTCTTCGGTTACCGAAAGGAGTGCCGGCGCACTGGCTAGAAGTGGAGTGATATCAAGAAAGACAATTCCTGGCTTTGGGTAGTCAGGTATTTTACGAATCAGATCTATGGCTCCTTGGAGATTCACTCTGTTACCCCCAACTTTTATTTCTTAGCCTTTGATGGTGTCCGAACGGGGACTTGAACCCCGAAGCCCTTGCGGGCACTAGCACCTCAAGCTAGCGCGTCTGCCAATTCCGCCACCCGGACGAGTGTTGGTGCAACGATAGCAATCACTAGGGTTGATAGGCAAAAGATGTACTCAGATATAGGAATTCTGCGAGAATGAGGATATGACTATTGAATCAACGCTGAATCGAAAAGAGATCGAAGACGAGGCGATTCGAATTTGCCAAGAGTTAATAAGAATCCCGAGTGTGAATTTTGGTGAAGGTCGTGGTGATGAAGAAGCAGTCGCAAAGTACATCGTTAAATTATTGAGTGATGTAGGTATTCAGGCGGATATTTACGAGTCCGCACCGAAGCGTTGCAATGTCATCGCTCGTATTAATGGGGCCAACTCATCACTTCCTGGATTAGTCGTGCACGGTCATATTGATGTTGTCCCAGCAAATGCCGAAGAGTGGTCGGTAGATCCATTTGCAGGTGAAATCAAAGATGGAATGATTTGGGGTCGCGGCGCTGTTGATATGAAGAATATGGATGCAATGATTTTGGCAATTGTTTGCAACTGGACGCGAACTGGCTTCATTCCTCAACGAGATATTGTTCTTGCATTTTTTGCTGATGAGGAAGCTGGCATGACTTACGGATCTAGATTTATGGCAGCAAAGCACCCTGAAGTATTTGCCGGATGCACTGAGGCCATTTCCGAAGTTGGTGGCTTCTCCGTAACTGTTGCAGATGGAAAACGTCTCTATTTTGTCGAGGCCGCCCAAAAGGGAATTCACTGGATGAAAATCACCGCACAGGGTCGGGCAGGGCACGGTTCGATGATGAATGATGAGAACGCGATAACCGCTCTTACTGAAGCAGTGGCGAAGATTGGACGTCATCAATGGCCGCAGCGGTACACAAAAACTGTTCTTGATCTCTTTAGAGAAGTTGCTAGGGTAACTGGAAAAGCTTTTGACGAAAAAGATCTGCGGCCGCTACTAAAGGAGATTGGAAGTACTGCACGCATGATTGGTGCGACTCTACAGAACACCGCAAATCCCACAATGTTGGAATCTGGTTATAAAGCCAATGTAATTCCGGGGTCGGCAAGCGCGGTAATTGATGGCAGGTTTTTACCCGGTTATGAAGCAGAACTTAATGAAACTATCAGATCAATTGTTGGTCCTGATATTTCAATCGAAACAATTTCACATGACATTGCACTGGAAGTGGATTTTGATTCTCCCTTGGTTCAAAAGATGAAAGCGTCACTTCTCAACCATGATCCAGAAGGAATCCCTGTTCCGTATTTAATGAGTGGGGGAACCGATAATAAAGCACTCTCTGAATTGGGAATCGTTGGATATGGATTTTCACCTTTACAACTTCCCGCTGACCTAGATTTTATGTCACTCTTTCATGGCGTTGACGAGAGAGTTCCTATTGAAGGAATTAAATTTGGAGTAAGAGTTTTAGCAGATTTTCTCGAGAGCGTTTAGGGCTCAGGCAGATATTTCATCAAGAACAGTTCGGAGAATTTCAGGTAGTAATATTTCTTCACTGGCTAGGATTCCGCGCAACTGAGCGCCTGTACGCGCACCGACAACTGCGCTGGTGACACCAGGGAAATCGCGAACCCAAGCTAGCGCCACCTCAAGCGGTGAGTAACCCAAACCTTGCGCAGCAACACAGACCGCTTCCACAATTCGACGCGAGCGATCATCCAGATAAGGTTCAACAAATGCGGCGAAGTGCGGTGTTGCCGCTCGCGAATCGGCAGGTATTCCATTTCGGTACTTTCCAGTCAAGACGCCGCGACCAAGTGGTGACCAAGCGATGAAACCACATTCAAGTGCTTGTGCGCACTCTAAGACAGATGCCTGCGTTCCTCTGTGCAAAAGTGAAAATTCATTTTGAAGAGAAGTGATTGGAGCTTTAGCAGAATTATTTTCTTGCAGCGTTATTGCGCGAGCACTCTGCCAGCCGCTGAAATTTGAAATACCTGTATAGCGAGCGCGACCAGTTGAGTACGCCCAATCCAAAGCAGAAAGCGAATCTTCAATTGGAATACGCGAGTCCCAAACTTGTATCTGCCAAAGATCTACGTAATCAGTTCCTAGGCGGCTAAGAGAACGATCTAGTGAAGACATAAGAGAGGATCTAGATGTGTCGGTAACTAGCCCACCAGATTCGTAGTTAATTCCAGCCTTGGTTGAAATTAAAACATCTTCGCGTTTAAAGAGGGTGCCGATTAATCCGCCAATTACGCGTTCAGAATCGCCATCTCCGTAGTGGCTGGCCGAATCCAAAAAATTCCCACCAGCATCAATATAGGCACGAGTCTGATCGGCCGCTTCATGGGTATCAGTATCGCGACCCCAAGTCATAGTTCCGAGTCCTAGTCGCGAAATTTCTAGACCTGATTTTCCTGCGCGCCTTAACTCCATTGTGCGACCCTAGCAAGACGAATGAGAAAATTGCAGATAACCTTCCAACATGACACGGATAGTTCTATTACGACATGCACACTCAATTGCCAATGGCAAAGGAATTTTGGCAGGTCGTGCGCCTGGGGTGAAATTAAGCGAGAAGGGTGAAGTTCAAGCTAAGCAATTGGCAGAAATGCTTGAAGGGCTCTCGTTTTCTGAGATTCGTATTAGTCCGATGGAGCGCTGCCAGATGACCGTGACTCCATTGATTGAATCGCTAAAGGCCAGATCAGCCAAGGTTACTGTCACTGTTGATGCGGATCTAGCAGAAGTTGATTATGGAAATTGGACTGGAAAGAAACTGACTTCGCTTTATCGGTATAAGTTATGGAAGACAGTGCAGAACAAACCTAGCGCAATGTACTTTCCGGATGGCGAAGGACTGGCCGAAATGCAACATCGCGCAATGCGGGCGCTTCACTCTGCAGTTGCAAAGCCAAGTACATCTCCAAAGATTTTGGTAAGTCATGGCGATGTGATTAAATCAATTGTGGCCAGCGTTCTTGGTACCCACCTAGATCACTTTCAAAAAATCGTAATTGATCCAGCATCTATAACTATTCTTGATCATGACGGTAGTGACTTCCGCGTTTTAACCTTAAATCAGACGAGTTCCGGAGTTGCCTCATCTTTAAAAGTTGAGAAGAGAAGTTCAGGTGCTCGCGCGCTCTTGGGCGGGGGAGCGGGACGAGGTAAGTAGCTATGGCTGATAGTCAAGTGCATCTTTTTGATCCAGTAGAACGTTTTATTGTTGGTACGGTTGGAGAACCGGGGGATCGAACCTTTTTTATTCAAGCACGCACTGGATCCAGATTAGTCTCGGTAGCGCTTGAGAAAACTCAAGTCGCCGCACTTGCTGAACGGATTATGCAGATAATCAAGGAAGTTAGAATTAGTGAGCCTCTGGTAAATATTGAAAGAATCCTGCCGGACAATCAACCACTAGAGACCCCGATAGACGAGGAATTCCGAGTTGGCGTAATTGGGTTGGCATACGTATCTGATCGAAACATGATTGAAATTGATTTACAGGCAATAACCGAGAAGGAACCCGAAGAGGAAGAATTCCTTGAGATTAATAACTTAGAAAGTCAGGAGATTCTTCGCGTATTAATTTCATTGGGATATTCAAATAGTTTCGCAAAACGTGCGCAGATAGTTCTTGGAGCGGGACGCGCCCCATGTCCTTTCTGCGGTGGTCCGATTGATCCTGGTGGACATCTCTGTCCCAGAGCTAATGGTTATCGAAGATGACCGGCTCAATCGAGGAAGTTTTATCCAAACTTAATTCTGGAGATATCTCAGTTACTGGACGTCTGATTGATGCCTCCAATGCAACGCTCTATGCAACTTGTAAAAATAAGGATGAAGAAATGATTTGTATTTATAAACCTATTGCAGGGGAGAGGCCCCTCTGGGATTTTCCGGACGGATCACTGGCCAATCGTGAATATCTAACTTTCCTTTTGAGCCACTGGCTTGGTTTGGATATCGTTCCTCCAACAGTCCTTCGGGATGGTCCTTATGGAACTGGGATGGTTCAGCAGTGGATTGAAATCGATCAAGCGATCGATTTAATGGAATTTTTCAAACAGGATGATCCGCGACTTAGACGGATCGCACTCCTTGATTTAATGGTCAATAACACTGATCGTAAAATTGGTCATTTGATCCCAGATCTCAATGGTCATGTTTATGGATGCGATCATGGAGTAACTTTCCACGAAGAAGACAAACTACGCACCGTGCTCTGGCAATGGGCTGGGCAAGCATTTACAAGTGAAGAACTTGAAACGCTTGAAATCGCTCGCGAGTACTTCTTAAATTCAAAGTTGGAAATTATCGCGGGCTTAATAGACACAACAGAAATACAGGCAACGATATCAAGGCTAGATTCGGCGATAAAGGCGCGAACATTTCCCAATCCGAACACAGAGTGGCCCGCGGTACCCTGGCCGCCGTTCTAAGATAACGGTATGAAATCGTGGTCGGGCCTTGATATACCTCCGCTATCAAATAAGTTTATATTTCCTCAACTTTCTCTTTTAGACACTGCTTCTCAGAAGAAGAAGGAGTTGCCAAAAAAAGATATCTATAGGATGTATGTCTGCGGAATTACCCCTTACGATGCAACACATTTGGGTCATGCAAATACTTATCTGGCATTCGATCTGATTCACCGCTATCTATTAGCAACGCACGCAAAAGTCATTTTTGTACAGAACATCACAGATATTGACGATCCGCTGTTGGAGCGAGCTAATCGTGATGGCGTGGACTGGAAAGATTTGGCGAATTCGCAGATCGATCTTTTCCGGTCAGATATGGTCGCTCTTCATGTACTGCCTCCCGATCACTACATAGGTGCGGTGGAAGCGATCCCACTTGTGGTTGAGTCCATTAAAACCTTGCAGAAAAGAGAAAGCGTTTATCTAGTTGATCAGGATCTCTATTTCTCGGTTCACGCAGATAAAGAGTTTGGCAGTCGCTCGCATCTGTCAGAGCCAGAAATGTTGGAAAGATTTAGTCAACGAGGGGGAGACCCAACGCGTGCCGGTAAGAAGAATCCGTTGGATGCGCTTCTATGGCTGGCGCAACGCCCAAACGAACCGGGCTGGCCGAGTGAATTTGGTACTGGTCGTCCGGGATGGCATATCGAATGCTGCGCAATTGCACTCAACTATTTAAATATAGATGAAAACGCTTTAATTTCAATAGATATTCAAGGGGGTGGCAGTGATCTTATTTTTCCTCATCACGAAATGTCTGCTGCACAATCTCGAGTGATGAATGGAAAGGAATTCGCGTCTCACTATGTTCACGCTGGAATGATCGGCCTTGATGGTGAAAAGATGAGTAAGTCAAAAGGAAATTTACTCTTCGTTTCTCAATTGCTTAAAGATGGAATTGATCCAATGGCTATCCGTATCGCACTTCTCTCTCACCATTATCGAGCCGATCATATGTGGCGAGATCAGGACCTTTCATCGGCCCAAATATTTCTAAGTGAACTACGCATCTCGCTCGCAAGAATGGAGGTTGCTCCCACTGATGGCGTTATTCAAGAATTGATTGAAGCAATGTCGGATGATTTAAATACCCCTGAGGTTATTTTGATTTTGCAGGACTGGATATATGAAACTAATAGCGGAACCACTGGTGGCAGTGCTGGAGAGTTAAGCAGGGCTATCGATTCAATTCTTGGAATCGCTACCTAATTATCGCTCTGCCGACGTAAGAATCGAGAAAGTTCGCGCGCTATTTCATCTCCAGATACATCCGAAAATTGCTTAGAATCCTTACTTTCCTCCAACGCTTTAACGTATTCGTTTATCTCCGTATCCTCGGCCATCAAGGCATTGACTTCATTCTCCCAAGCAAGAGATTTCTCACCTAGATCCTTGACGGGTATAGAAATTTCCAGAACATCTTCCAAGGAATTTATAAGTGCAAGTGAAACTTTCGGTGATGGTGATGAACTCGCATAGTGGGGGACCGCAGCCCAAAGTGAGACGGCATCGGTTCCACGTCTTAAGCACGCATCGGCAATTACCCCAAGAATTCCAGTTGGACCTTCGTATTTGCTTACTTCAATGTTAAATCGTTTGGCCAAATTTGGGTTTGTACAGGTACTCATCACTGAAATAGGTCGCGAGTGTGGAGCATCCGCTAACATCGAACCGACGGAAATAATTAAATCAACTTCCAAATCATCTGCAAGATCCAGAATTTCATGAGCAAATGTTTTCCATTTCAGTGATGGCTCAACACCGCGCACTATTACGAAGTCGTGTTCTAACTCTGGCGCCCTCACGGCAAATACCTGAGTACCGGGCCAAGTTAGGGATCTACTGCCTGATTCATCAAGACCAACTAAGGGGCGGTTCACCTGGAAGTCATAGAACTCTTCGGGATTAACTTCGGCCATCAACTCTGGATCCTCGTTCGACCAAGAGTTCATTAAGTGAGTAACTGTTCCGGTAGCGGCTTCTGCGGCATCGTTCCATCCAGAAAAGGCGATTACCATCACAGGTGACCGCAGAACGGGAATTTGAAGAAGCTCCATATCATCACCTTACGGTAACCTCAGTCCAGTGACCACTCATAATCGCAATCGTCCGGCCGGCTTGCTTAGAAAAGCATTGGCTGCTCGTACGGTAATTGCTGATGGTGCTATGGGAACGATGTTGCAAGAGGCGGATCCTTCGCTAGAAGATTTCCAAGGTTACGAGGGCTGTAACGAAATATTAAATATTTCAAGACCAGAACTAGTGCGTTCAGTACACGATAGATATCTATCGGTTGGTGTAGATGCGATCGAGACAAATACTTTTGGTGCCAACTGGGCGAACTTAGCTGAGTACGACATCGAGGACCGAATCTACGAACTGGCATTTGCTGGTGGAAAGATTGCGCGTGAAGCTGCCGATGCGGCAAGCACTGATGCAAAACCAAGATTCGTTTTAGGTTCATTGGGGCCCGGAACAAAGTTGCCATCGCTTGGTCATACGTCCTACCAACACTTAAAAGATAATTACTACATCGCATCTAAAGGTTTATTAGATGCGAAGGCAGATGCTTTATTAATTGAAACTACGCAGGATCTTTTGCAAGCCAAAGCAGCAGTCAACGGCGCTAGAGCGGCAATTGCAGAAGTGGATTACGACGTAGTTTTGATCGTTCAGGTGACTGTTGAAACTACCGGAACAATGTTATTGGGATCAGAAATCGGTGCGGCGCTCAATGCCCTTGAACCGCTGGAAATTGATTTAATCGGATTAAATTGCGCAACTGGTCCCGCCGAAATGTCGGAGCATTTGCGGTACCTTTCAAAGTTTGCATTCAGTGGCATCTCAGTTATGCCAAACGCTGGCCTTCCAATTCTCGGGCCGAAGGGCGCCGAGTACCCGTTAGGTCCTGATGAGTTAGCGCAAGCGCTGGAAACTTTTGTTGGTGATTATGGGATTTCCCTAATTGGTGGATGCTGTGGAACTACCCCTGAGCATTTAGAAGCGGTAGTAAAGAAGATGTCCACCAAGCCAGTTCCAGTTAGAGTCACAAATCTAGAACCCGGTGCATCATCTCTCTATCAGTATGTTCCATTTCGTCAGGACAATACTTATATGGCGATTGGTGAAAAAACCAATGCCAACGGTTCGAGAGCCTTCAGAGATGCCCTAGTCGCTGAGGATTGGGAAACGTGTGTCGAAATAGCGCGTGATCAAATTCGCGATGGCGCGCACATGCTCGACTTATCCGTTGATTACGTTGGCCGTGATGGTGCTCGAGATATGGCTGAGATTGCTTCTCGCTTTGCAACATCCTCAACTTTGCCGATAGTTCTTGACTCAACGGAACCCAATGTTCTTAAGGCTGGCTTAGAAGCGCTAGGCGGTCGAAGTGTAATTAACTCTGTTAATTACGAAGATGGAGACGGTCCCACTTCACGCTTTGCAAAAATCATGCCTTTAGTTAAAGAACATGGCGCCAGCGTCGTTGCCTTAACTATCGATGAAGATGGTCAAGCGCGTACCGCAGAATGGAAATTGAAGGTTGCCAGAAGGTTGATCAAGGATCTCAACGAGAATTGGCAGATCAAGACCGGCGACATTCTCATCGATTGTCTTACTTTTCCAATCGCCACTGGTCAGGAAGAGACGCGTCGTGATGGCATCGAGACTATAAACGCCATCCGCACTTTAAAGAGTGAGTTCCCAGATGTGCAGACGACGTTGGGTGTATCTAATGTTTCATTTGGTTTAAACCCGGCGTCACGTGTAGTTCTCAATTCTGTATTTCTACATGAATGTGTGAACGCTGGTTTGGATTCCGCGATTGTTCATCCATCAAAAATTACACCGTTGGCACGTATTAAAGATCGACACCGTGAAGTCGCCCTTGATTTGATTTATGATCGTCGCCGATACGAGGGGGAGACCTGTGTTTATGACCCTCTAACAGAATTCCTACAGCTTTTTGAAGGTGTAGAACTTACTGCTTCCAGAAATGTTCGCGCTGCAGAATTAGCGGCGCTTCCTTTGACCGAAAGATTGCAACGTCGAATTATCGATGGCGAAAAAGTTGGACTTACCGATGATTTAGATTTAGCGATGGCGCAAGAGATCAAACCACTAGCCATAATTAATGATCACTTGCTTGAGGGCATGAAAATAGTCGGCGAACTCTTCGGCAAGGGTGAGATGCAATTACCGTTCGTTTTACAAAGTGCCGAAGTTATGAAATCCGCTGTGGCCTACCTAGAGCCGCACATGGAGAAAACTGATGATGAAGGTCGTGGAACGATGCTTTTGGCCACCGTTCGTGGCGACGTCCATGACATTGGGAAAAATCTGGTTGACATAATTCTTTCGAATAATGGTTATACGGTTGTAAACATTGGTATTAAGCAAACAATCAATCAGATTATTGATGCTGCAACTGAGTCAAATGTTGATGCGATTGGCATGAGTGGTCTTTTAGTGAAGTCGACTGTAATTATGAAAGAGAATCTAGAAGAGTTAACCAATCGTGGTCTTGCTCAGAAATGGCCAGTTGTACTTGGTGGCGCTGCCCTAACTCGCGCATTCGTTGAACAAGATCTTGCGGCTATCTTCCCAGGGGAAGTTCGCTATGCCCGCGATGCCTTTGAAGGTTTGCGACTAATGGATTCAATCATGGCGATAAAACGTGGTGACCCAGGTGCTGCGCTGCCAGCGCTTCGTGAGCGAAAAGTTGCGGCGCGACCTCAACCAGCGGTTGATTTAGTGATCGATACTAAGCGAAGCGATGTTGCAGATGATGTTGAGATACCTGCAGCGCCGTTCTTCGGTTCAAGAATTGTAAAAGGAATTCCACTTGCTGATTATGTTGGAATGCTTGATGAGCGTGCACTCTTTATGGGTCAATGGGGTCTAAAGGGTGCGCGCGGTGAGTACGAAACTATGGTTGAGAATGAAGGTCGCCCACGTCTGCGCTCTCTCCTAAATCAAGTTCAATCACAGGGATGGCTTAACGCGGCGGTTGTTTATGGTTACTTCCCATGCGTTAGCGACGGAAATGATTTAATTATTTTGCACCATGAAGGAGAAAATAAGGGCAAAGAGCGCACTCGATTCTCTTTTCCTCGTCAGTCACGCGATCGTCGCCTCTGCCTTAGTGATTTTTTTGCTGCTAAGGACTCAGGGAAAACAGATGTCGTCGCATTCCACGTTGTAACTATGGGAAATGAGATCAGTAAAGCCGCTGCTACTCTCTTTGAGGCTAATAACTATCGGGAGTATTTAGAACTGCATGGTTTATCTGTTCAACTCACAGAAGCGCTGGCAGAGCATTGGCACGCGCGAATCCGTGAAGAATTCCATATCCGTAATACCGATGCGCCCGATCTTCAAGGAATTCTGGATCAGGGATATCGCGGCTCACGATATTCGTTTGGATATCCGGCCTGCCCAGATCTGGAGCAACAGGTACAACTCTGTGAATTACTTGAACCAGGTCGAATTGGTGTCGAACTTTCAGAAGAGTTCCAACTCCATCCAGAACAAAGTACATCAGCGATCATCGTTCATCATCCTGAAGCGAAATACTTCAACGCGAATTGAGTTTCCAAGCTGTCTTATTTGATATGGACGGTCTATTCATCGACTCGGAACCAGATTGGCATGAAGCCGAAACCGAGATGATGAAGAGTTTTGGATATGACTGGAGTAACCAGGACCAGTTGGCCTGCCTAGGTGGCCCACTCTCTCGCGTAACTCAATACATGTCATCGCTGCTTGAAGGGAAGAAGAGTGCAGAAGAACTTGGCGTAATCATCATCGATGAGATGGTTCGACGTCTTTCTGGCAAAGCAACATTTATGCCGGGCGCACTGGAATTTTCTCGGACTTTAAATCAACTTGGCTACAAGCAAGCGTTGGTATCGGCGAGCCCTAGAGCACTAGTAAATGGAGTTCTAGATGGCATGAAAGAACATTTCTTCTCCTTCAGTGTTGCAAGCGGTGATATCGAAAGAACTAAGCCCTTCCCGGACCCTTATCTTCATGCGGCAAAACTTCTGGATGTAGACATTAAAGAGTGTTTGATCTTCGAAGATTCTCCAACTGGTATTACTGCCGCAACTGCAAGTGAGGCATTTGTGGTCGCAATTCCACATTACATAGCAGTGCAAGAGAGTTCCCGATTAAAGGTCATCTCCTCGTTCTTGGAAGTCGAGAATGATCAATTGGATAAATGGTCGCAAGCTAATCGTTATGAGCTGGGCAGATCGCTTTAAAGAAACACCAGTCGCAGAGTTTTGTTGGTCTTGGTCGGAATTCATTCTTCTCTAATGCTCGTAGAATATCATCGGCTATATCAAAAAGGATTCTTTCGGTTTTAATTAGGTCAGCTTCGGTGGGAGTCGACTTAATTAAGCGAGAATCTCCCATATAAATTAACTGCAATAGTTTTGGAAGCACGCCGTGATTGCGCCAATAAAGCAATGCATATACCCGGAGTTGAAAGAAGGCTTTATCTTCCCATCCAGATTTTGGAGATTTTCCAGTCTTGTAATCGACAATTCTAACTTCACCAGTTGGTGCAACATCTAATCGATCGACATACCCGTGTAGATAAAGCTCCGAAGATAAATCCATTTCTAGATGTAGTTCGCGGTAAGTTGCCTCAAAGGATTGCGGATTCTCGAGAGTGAAGTAATTACCGAGCAACTCTTCCGCTCGCTTAAACCATGTTCCTAAATCAAGAACTAACTCTTTAACCGCTGGTTTCTCATCAATCCGCGCCTGCCAGCGAGAGGGGAGCATCTCTGTGGCTAGATCAAGAGTGCGTTCGGTAGCTGGAACTTCAAAGAGATCCTCTAGAACAGTATGAATTAGCGTTCCCCGCTCGGCATCAATGCTCGGGGGTTCAGGCAGCAAATCGATATTTCGATATTTATATAATTGTGGACAATTATTAAAGTCATTAATCCGGCTTGGTGATAGACGCAATTGGCTCATAGATCGTCAAGATACCCTTAATTTCAAATTAAATACTCGCCAGCGCTTAAGATGCTCCCGTGTCAGAAACTGATTTAACTCATATATCCAACCGCGGCCGCTTTGTGGCAGGGGATCGGGTCCAGCTCACCGATCAAAAAGGGAAAATTTATAGTATTACTTTAACTCCCGGTAAGGAGTGGCACACTCATAAGGGCTGGATAGTCCATAACGATCTTATTGGTTTACCAGAAGGTTCAGTTGTCAGCACGAGTGCAGGGCTGAAGTTCACCGCCTTTATCCCACTGCTAACCGACTATGTTCTTTCGATGCCACGCGGGGCCACCATTGTTTATCCAAAAGATTCTGCCCTCATTGTCGGATTTGCAGATATTTTTCCTGGAGCGCGCGTTCTAGAAGCAGGAGTCGGAAGCGGAGCACTGACACTTTCACTCCTTCGCGCAGTTGGAGAGAACGGAAGCGTTCACTCTGTCGAAAGGCGAGTCGAATTTGCAGATAATGCGAAATCAAATATCGAGAATTATTTTGGGGGAGCGCCTTTAAACTGGTCGTTGGATATTGGTTCTGTGCAAGAGAAAGAGTTCACTGAGCAATTTGATCGCGTGATTCTGGACATGCTCGCCCCTTGGGAATGTATAGAGATGGCGGCAAAAGTTTTACGTCCAGGTGGAGTTTTTATGGCCTACGTTGCGACAACAACGCAATTGTCAGCAACTGCTGAAGCGCTTAAGGACGATGGCCACTTCACCGAACCAGAAAGTTTCGAAAGTATGGTTCGAGGATGGCATCATGAAGGCTTAGCGGTTAGACCGCAGCAACGCATGATCGGCCACACTGGTTTTTTAATATTTTCGCGTCGCATGGCCCCAGATGTCGAAGTTCTTGCGCGTCGCAGACGTCCCGCGAAAGGTTCCTACGGTGTCGCGGAAGACTGAAAGACTAGTCAATTTAACGATTGCACTTCTTGCCACTCGTAGATACCTCACTAAATCTGAAATATTTAGAACAGTTGATGGCTATGAGGGTTCAACTGAGAGCGTAGAACGAATGTTCGAGCGCGACAAAGATGATCTTCGAGATTTGGGAATCGTCATTGAAGTTGGAACCTTCGATCCACTCTTCGAAGATGAGGCGGGCTATCGCATAAAGCCTGAAAATTATGCTTTTCAGCTCGGAGAGATAACCAATCAGGAGATTGCACTTCTATCTCTCGCCGCTGAAGCATGGCGGGGAGCGGCCTTAGATTCCTCTGCACTTTCGGCGCTGATAAAACTACGTTCTATAGGTATTCAGTCAGATCTAGAAACGCTTCCAGATCTAGCGCCGCACGCGGTGAGCGTTGATAATAATTTTGCTACTGCGATTTCAGCAATCAATTCGCGAAAAGTGATCACCTTTAATTACCTTGCAGAGGATCTATCGCAAGAGTTGCGCACTCTCTCACCGTACGCGGTCGCCTCGCGCCTCGGATATTGGTATTTATACGGACTCGATCACACTCGAAAGGCGGTTCGAAGCTTTAGGTTTGATCGCATCTCAAGTGATGTTCTCGTTTCATCCAAATCGTCGGCTTTTGAAATTCCAGATTCGTTTGATCTGCAGAAAACTACTTTAGATAAGGGCGCTGAAACGATCGCTCATCTGTATTTGAGGGCAGGAAGAGCACTTGCCCTGAGAGTTCGATCGCTGCCAGTGACAGATCATCGATCAATATCCGATTGGGATCTTGTTGAAATTAGGTATCAAGATAGAGATACCTTTATAGAAGAGTTGTTGTGGTACTCCGATGACGTCGTCGTTGATTCACCAAGTGATCTGCGATCTGAAATAGTTGAAAGATTGCAAGAGGCGGTGAAGCGTTATGGCTAAATCACAGAGCTCTTCAATCGAAAAAGTGGCTCGCTTGTTAGATCTGGTTCCCTTCATTTCAAGTCATCAAGGAATTTCAATCGCTGATCTGGCAAAGAATTTTTCAGTAACCGAGAAGGAAATTTTTGATGATCTTAATACGCTATGGATGTGCGGTCTGCCGGGTTACACACCGCTTGAATTGATAGATCTCTCATTCGATTCAGGCTTTGTTTCTATTCGCAATGCAGAGATATTGCAACGAGTCCGTCAGTTATCTAAAGAGGAACTCGTCGTTGTCCTGATTGGTTTAGATTTACTTTCAAAATCAATTGGCACTGATCGTGCTGATATTTCGAAATCTATAACTGGTTTACAGGAAAAGGTTCGAGCAATAGTTGGACAGGTTGCATCGGCTGAACCAATAGTAAATAGCGCATATCGTGCAGCGATAATGAAGGCTATGAAAGAGCGACGTGATTTAGAGATGGAGTACCACTCTTTAATTCGAGATCAAATTACTCTCCGTAAAATCACTCCGCTTGAGGTTGGCGAGGACCACGGCTTCGAGATATTGAAAGCCTTTTGCCACTCGGTTGAAGATTTTCGAATTTTTCGTTTGGAAAATATTCGGTCTCTTGTCGTCTCAGAGGATGATCCCAAGCCATTTAATAACTCCAACGAGATAGATGCTAATTTTCAGGTGCAACTGCTAGTTCAAGAGCGAGTGCGCAGCGGCTTAGAACGTTTTCGGGTGGATGTGAAAGACTTTATAGATTCCAAAACAGTCGTAATCGCCACTTCCTTTAGTAAGGACTGGTTGATGCGTAGCGTTCTAAGCACTTTAGCTACGACCAAGTTAGTTGGTCCGCCAGAGATGATTAATGAGGTTTCGGTGAAAGTTAAGCAGATGCTGGCCTTGTATCTAGATCCAATTTTCGCGGACTAGGCTCGGCAATTTTGTGAAATCAGCCATTTAAGTTCGCTATGCGATATCTTTAGTTATGCCTTTTTTGAGAGAACCTAGCCATATCTTCCTCCTGGTCTTGGTCGTAGTAATCCTCTTTGGCGCAAAGCGCTTACCGGATTCCGCTCGATCTCTTGGCCGCTCACTCCGAATTTTTAAAAGTGAGATGAAGGAAATGAAGAAAGATGGCGATGACGACCAGGATGGCACGGCCGCGCGCTAAAGCCATGGGAGCGACTGCTGCTGGCGGTCGAATGCCGCTGCTTGAACATTTAAGAGAGTTTCGTAAGCGAATTGTTCGTTCGACTCTAGCTATTTCTCTAGCCGCAACGATCGGTTGGTTTTTTTATAACGAAATAATTACCAAACTTGCTGAACCAGTCTGTGATCTAAGAGCAGCGCAGCTTGCCGGTTCATCCGAATGTGGCGCTCTCTATATAAGTGGAGTGCTTGGTCCCCTCAATTTGCAGATTAAAGTCGCAATCTTGTCTGGAATTATAATCAGTGCACCAATTTGGTTATTCCAGTTGTGGTTATTTATCGCTCCCGCTCTACATCGAAAAGAGAAACGAAACTCTGTCTTCTTCTTTATCGCAGCAACGCCTTTTTTCGCAGCTGGCGCCTTTCTGGGTTACTCGATCCTTCCCGTGGCGATAAAAGTGCTCTTTGGTTTTACCCCCGATTCTTTGGCAAACTTAGTTCGGTTCGATGATTACCTCGACTTCGTCATGAGAACGATTCTCTTCTTTGGAATTGCTTTTGAACTTCCCGTTTTCTTAATTACTTTTAATTTGATTGGTTTCTTATCTGGCAAAACGATCCTCCGTCCATGGCGAATATGGGTCTTCTCAATTTTTCTTTTTGTTGCAGGTTTCACACCAAGTGCTGATCCACTATCGATGATTCTTTTGGCGGTACCACTTATCTGCCTTTACTTACTCTCTGGCGTCTTTGCGCTTTTTAATGATCGCCGAAGAGCAAAAAAGGTTTCCTTTGACGACGCCATCTGAGAAACTCTTCGCTGCAAAGGCTCGGAAAAAACACGCGATCACTGAGGACTTCCTCAGCGAATCTGAATTTCCCTTTGATGACTTTCAAATCTCGGCATGTCACGCTGTAGAGAGTGGTCATGGGGTTCTGGTTGCAGCCCCAACTGGCGCAGGTAAAACAGTAGTTGGTGAATTCGCGGCTTATTTAGCGCTACGCCATGGCAAGAAATGTTTCTATACAACACCTATTAAAGCCCTTTCAAATCAGAAGTTCCAAGAGTTCGTCGCCAGATTTGGTGAAGAGAAAGTTGGTCTCTTAACCGGCGATACCAATATTAATTCTGAGGCAGATATCTTGGTTATGACCACTGAAGTGTTACGTAATATGTTGTATGCACGATCTACGACACTTACAAACCTTGGATCGGTCGTGATGGATGAGGTTCACTATCTAGCTGATAAGTCACGTGGAGCAGTTTGGGAAGAAGTTCTAATTCATTTAATGGAGTCAGTTCAGGTTATTTCACTTTCAGCAACTGTTTCAAATGCTGAAGAATTTAGTGAATGGCTGGGCACTGTTCGTGGCACAACTGAAATGATTCTGAGTGAGCATCGACCGATACCTTTGTATCAACATATTCTGATTAACTCATCGCTCGTTGATCTATTTTCACACCCTGGGAAGATCAATCCCGAAGCGCTGGCACTAGAGCGCGAATCTATGCGTAAGAACCGGGTTCCTCGTCAACGTAGGGATCAATGGGGAGCGCAGGATTCGCGACTTTCCAGACCTGAAATTATCGAGAAATTACAACGTGAAAATTTATTACCGGCAATTACTTTCATTTTCTCGCGCATGGGATGTGATGCTGCAGTTAAGCAGTGTCTGGCTGCGGGGATACGCTTAACCTCAACTGAAGAGCGAGCCGAAATAACCGCAACCGCAGAGCGCTACACCGCGAATTTAGCAGAAGAAGATTTAGAGGTGCTTGGTTACCGAGATTGGATCACTGCACTTGAACGTGGCATAGCGGCTCACCATGCAGGTTTGCTTCCTTCGTTTAAAGGAGCAGTCGAAGAACTCTTTAAGCGAGGATTGGTGAAGGCAGTTTTTGCAACGGAAACGTTAGCGCTTGGAATCAATATGCCTGCCCGAACAGTCGTTCTGGAGAAGTTGACTAAGTGGAATGGGGAGGCGCACGTTCCGATAACCCCGGGGGAGTTCACTCAATTAACGGGTCGCGCAGGTCGGCGAGGTATTGATATTGAAGGTAACGCGGTTGTGCAATGGTCACCGACCGTTGATTCCGCGATGGCCGCAAGTTTGGCCTCAACTCGAACATATCCATTGCGATCATCTTTTACGCCGACTTACAACATGGCGATAAATCTAATTGCCCGTTTCGGAAGAGAGAGAGCGCACGGAAGTCTGGAGTCTTCTTTCGCTCAATTTCAAGCAGATAGAGCGGTTGTAGGACTAGTAAAACAGATACGAAAAAACGATGTCGCACGCGATGAATTGATTGAAAGCGCTTCCTGCCATCTCGGTGATTTTAAGATCTATGCAAGTTTCAGGAGTGAAGTAAAGGAGTTGGAGCGACTTCTATCAAAGCGTGATGGTCGAAAGACTTTTGATAATCGCCAACGTCAACATATGGAGAGTGAGATTGATGGACTCCGTCGAGCAGCTAAGGCTCATCCATGTCATGCCTGCAACGATCGAGAAACTCACGCCAGATTTGCCGAACGCGCAGATCGTTTAACTCGAGAGTCCGAAGGGCTAAGAGCGCGAGTAGAAAATCGTACAAATGTCATCTCGAAAACATTTGATCGGATCTGCGACGTCCTTAGTCACCTTGGTTATATAGAGGGGGAGAAGCCGCTAGCGCAAGGAAAAATTCTTGCAAAAATTTACGCTGAATCTGATCTGTTATTGACCGAAACAATTCGCGCCGGAATTCTGGATGCGTTGTCACCATCTGAATTAGTTGCAGTGGCTTCATCTATGATCTTTCAATCACGATCTCGAGACGACTTCTCACCTAAGATGCCGCATCAAAATGTGGCAAATGCACTCGCTGAAGTAACTCGTATTTGGGTGAAACTAGAAGAGATCGAGAACGAGCACGACGTTCAGACACAACGTGAACCTGATTTTGGTTTCGCGTATATTTCTTATCGATGGGCGCAAGGTAATTCACTCGCTAGCGTTCTTAAAGATAGTGATATGTCAGTAGGTGATTTCGTCCGATCAACCAAGCAATTAATGGACCTACTGTTACAGATCGCTGGGGCTAGTGAAAAACTAGCAAAGACTTGTCGTGAGGCAATGCCAAAACTTGATCGCGGCGTAGTTTCATATATGGTTGATGATCTATGACTCTCATGCTTTTAGATAGCGCATCTCTCTGGTATCGCGCTTATTTCGGAATGCCAGCTACTTTGTTGGCCCCCGATGGAACGCCAGTAAATGCGATCCGTGGTTATTTAGATATGACCGCTCGTTTAGTTGGTATGTATTCTCCGAATCGAATTGTTGCGTGTATCGAAGGTGATTGGCGCCCGTCTTGGCGAGTAGATATTTTTCCGGCTTATAAGGCCAATAGATTAACGGAGGAGGGAGGCGAAGAGGAGGAGCCAGACTTACTAACTCCGCAGATCCCAATCTTGCTCGATCTCTTAGATGAATTTGGAATTCCAATGGTTGGCGTCGATGATTACGAGGCAGATGACGTGATGGCAACTTTCTCGGTTACCGAACCTGGACCAACTCGAATAGTTACTGGAGATCGAGATTTATTTCAATTGGTTGATGATGCACGCGATATCAAAATTGTTTACCTCGCCCGTGGTGTTTCTCAACATGATCTTGTGGATATTTCTTGGGTCGCTCGTAAATACGCAATTCCGGGGGATCGCTACGCGCTCTTTGCCATGTTTCGTGGAGATCCTTCCGATGGACTTCCCGGAGTTCGCGGCATAGGTGAGAAAGGTGCTGCGCTAATTGCAAATAGTTTCTCAACTGTAGATCAGGCACTCACGGCGGCACACGAAAACCATCCAGCTCTAACACCGGCGTTGTCTAAGAAGATTATTGCTGGGGCGGATTATTTGAAGATTGTTCCAACCTTGGTGCATTGCGCCAAAGATGTTGCGCTCCCAAAATTAGATATTTCGCTGCCTAAGGCGCCCTCGGATCTCTCTAAAATTTATGCCATGAAAGAACAGTTTGGACTAGGAGCTAGCGTCGATAGATTGATTACCGCCCTCAAATGGTGACGGTAATAGTTTCTGGTTTTCTCGCCAGTGCCGCCTTTGAGCCGATCGGTCTCTGGTTTTTTGCAATCCTTGGTTTTGCACTTTTTCTACGAAAACTAAGTTCAACTTCATATCCGATTGTTTCTTCCTTCCTATTTGGTCTAGCCCTGAATGGTTTAGTTCTGCATTGGAGTAGCAAATTTGTTGGCTCAATACCTTGGGTCTTTTTATCATTACTTCAGGCACTTTTTTATATTCCAGTAGGTTATATTTTCAAGAAGACGCGCTCTCTCAAGATTGCAATTCTTGCGCTTTTATTAATGGAAGAGTTGCGTTCTAGATTTCCGTTTGGAGGATTCGGTTGGACTCGAATCGCCTTTAGCCAAGTTGATTCTGTATTCGCACCAGTAGTTAAATATGGGGGAGTGCTCGCGCTTAGTTTCATAACGCTTCTAATTGCTTATTTATTGGTTCGTATACGATTTGGAAATATTCTCCTGATTGCTGCGCTTTTCCTAGCGGGCACACTTATTCCAACCGCTGCTACAGCAGAAGAATCAATAAAATTACTCGCAATACAGGGCAATACCCCACAAGTAGGACTTCAGTTCAACGACCGAGCAATGGCTGTATTTGAGCTTCATCGGGATGCAACCAGAAAATATTCGCAAAAAACTTATAATGCGATTATTTGGCCCGAGAACGCAATAGATATAGATCCTCAGAATTATCCATCGGTAGCGCAAGATTTAATCGAACTCACTAAAGAAGTAAAGAGCCCGATCATCGCAGGAGTAGTTCTTAACCGAGGCAGTGGACCAGAGAATGCATCAATCAAGTACGGCCTAAATGGTCTGGAAGAGAGTGTTTATATCAAACAGTTCTTAACTCCATTCGGTGAATACATGCCGTTGCGTTGGTTAGCGGAGATTGTTTCGCCATTTGCCAAGTCAGTAAATGATTTTTCGGCTGGAGCTGCGCTAGTCGTTCACGATATTTCCGGCCATCAAATCGCACCAGTAATCTGCTATGAATTAATTAACGATGGTTTAGTTCGTACGGCAGCGCTTAATTCGAAAGCTTTGATCGTCCAAACAAATAGTGCCACCTTCGCGGGAACTCCTGAAAGCGCTCAACAATTAGCGATTACTCGACTGCGCGCAATAGAACATTCGAGATCAATACTAAGTGTTTCAACAATTGGAATTTCAGCGCTAATCGATAGTAACGGAGTTGTTCTGGAGCGAACCGAGGAGAATGTAGCGGCGGCGTTAGAAGTCGATCTGGCTCTTTCAACGGAGACCACGATTGCGGATAAATTAGGGGGTTTGGCTCCCCTAATTGTTCTATTATTAGCACTCATCTGGGCAATTTCCGGAAAGAAGAAAGAGTGGGAAAGCAAATGAAGATTGTTATCCTTATTCCTACTTATAATGAAGCCATTTCAATCGTAGAACTTCTTCGCAAAATCGAGGAATTTCGTCTTGCAAAATCACTAGATTTCGACGTTCTAGTCATTGATGATAACTCTCCAGATGGGACCGCTGATATCGTCCAAGGTTTGCACATTCCGTGGGTGAATCTTTTAAGGAGACCAAAGAAGGATGGACTGGGCGCCGCTTATCGCGCTGGATTTGCTAAAGTTTTAGCCACAAATAAATATTCCCACGTAATCACCATGGACGCTGATGGTTCGCATAGGGTGAAAGATTTAGAGAAAATGATGGCTGCTATTGGTCGAAATTATGATGAGGAACTGATTGTTTTAGGCACACGCTGGATGGCAGGTGGAAGTGTTGAAAATTGGCCAAAGAGTCGACAATGGCTATCCAAGTCAGGAACGGCTTATGCCAAGTTTGCGCTTGGGATTAATCTCAATGATCTAACTGGTGGTTTTCGAATTTATAGTGCGTCGCTGCTACGCACTTTAAAACTTAATGAGATGAGCGCAACCGGTTATTGCTATCAAATTGAAATGGCTTTAGCGGCGCACTTAGCTGGTGCTAGATCTGTAGAAGTTCCAATTACATTTGTAGAACGGATAAATGGCGTTTCGAAAATGTCCCGAGCGATAGTCGTTGAAGCGTTGATCCAAACAACCATTTGGGGCTTATCTCGCCGCTTCAGACCTAACGCCGATAAGTTACATTATGTTAAGTAAAGCGAATTAGGACGAATAAGCCTCTATCGGAGCGCAGGAACAGACCAGATTACGATCCCCAAAGGCGCCATCGATACGACCAACGCTCGGCCAGTACTTACCGCGCGTTCCTATTAATTCACCACTAATCAAGCCTGCCGCGGGTGCTGGTAGCGCTCCCATCTCACGGCTGTAAGCGCGATCCCAGTTAGAGGAGATCACATCAGCGGCGGTATGAGGTGCATGGCGTAGCGCCGAATCCTCAACAGATATAGCCCCAACTGTTATTTCTGCGATCTCGCGATGAATCTCAATCATGGCATCAATAAAGCGATCCATTTCGCGTAAATCTTCAGATTCAGTTGGTTCGATCATAAGAGTTCCCGCTACTGGAAAACTCATAGTTGGTGCGTGGAAACCAAAGTCCATTAAACGCTTGGCAATGTCATCAACAGACACGCCACTTTCCTTGGTAATTTCACGCAAATCTAAGATGCACTCGTGCGCAATCAACCCACCTTGGCCAGTGTAAAGAATTGGATAGTAAGGAGCTAACTTCTTAGCCATGTAATTCGCTGACAAAATCGCAACGTGAGTAGCGTGGGTTAATCCCGCTCCCCCCATCAATCGAATGTAAGCCCAAGAGATTGGCAAGATACTCGCTGAACCAAATGGTGCACCCGAGATCGGTCCTGGACCAGTTGCTGGACCCGCGGTTTCATCAAGTGGATGATTAGGCAAGAACGGTGCCAGATGTGCACGAGCGATTACTGGACCAACGCCCGGTCCCCCACCACCGTGAGGAATACAGAATGTCTTATGTAAATTTAAATGCGAAACATCGGCGCCAAATTTTCCAGGTTGTGCAACACCAACAAGTGCGTTGAGGTTTGCACCATCTACATAGACTTGACCGCCTGCGCTATGAACTAATTCGCAAATTTCACTGATTGCTGACTCAAAGACACCGTGTGTAGAAGGGTAAGTAACCATTAGCGCCGCTAATTTTGAACCATGCTCAACAATCTTTTCTTTGATATCAGCGACCGAAACATTTCCAAATTCATCGCAAGAGATAACTACGACCTGCATACCTGCCATCACCGCACTGGCCGCATTTGTTCCATGAGCACTTGATGGGATTAAACAAATTGTGCGATCCTGATCGCCGCGAGAATCATGATAATTTCTGATGGCCAGTAAACCAGCGAATTCTCCTTGGCTACCTGCATTTGGTTGCAGCGAGACAGCGTCATAACCTGTAATCGCTATTAACCAATCAGAAAGTTCTTGGATCAATTGACGAGAACCCTGTGTTTGATCTGCTGGTGCAAATGGGTGAAGTGATGAAAACTCTGGCCAAGTTACCGCTTCCATTTCGGTAGCCGAGTTCAATTTCATTGTGCAAGAGCCCAGTGGAATCATGGTGCGATCTAGTGCTAAATCGCGATCTGAGAGAGTGCGTAGATAACGCATCATTGAAGTTTCAGAATGATAAGTATTAAACACCGGGTGCTGCAGATAAGAACTGGTTCTTAGAAGATCAGCAGGTAAACCACTCTCCTTTTCACTTACAACAAGCTTTGCACCAAAAACACTCAAAGCCTCGGTCAGTGAATCAAGTGTTGTTGTCTCATCAAAGCTAACACCAACATGTTTTCCATCGATACGGCGGATATTAATTGAAACGCTTACTGCCTTCGCCACAATCGAGTCTGCGGATTCAACTTCAATCTGCAAAGTATCGAAATAGGAAGCATTGGAAACTTTAAGCCCCGCGCTCTCCAGCGAACCTACAAATACTGAGGTGAGTGAGTGCACACGATTGGCAATCTTCTGAAGTCCGATTGGACCATGCCACATCGCATAGAAGGCACTCATATTTGCAAGAAGAACTTGTGCTGTACAGATATTACTCGTCGCTTTATCGCGACGAATATGTTGTTCGCGAGTTTGTAACGCTAACCGAAAAGCTGGATTGCCATGCGAATCTAAACTCTGCCCGATAAGACGACCAGGTAGTGATCTCTCAAGTCCATTTCGTACCGCCATAAATCCTGCATGTGGTCCACCAAATCCCATTGGAACACCGAAACGTTGGGCACTGCCAATCGCTACATCGGCTCCCCACTCCCCCGGAGCCTTAAGTAAAGTAAGAGCGAGTAAATCTGTAGCCGCAATTAAGTATGCGTCTTTAGCGTGAACAATCTCTGCCAGCTTTTCATAATTCTTTATTTCACCGAAGGTGTCTGGGTACTGAACGAGCGCACCAAAGAAATTTAAACCTGCAACGCAAGTGAGATCAGATAGATCAACCTCATCTACTTTTATGCCAAGTGGCTTTGCGCGAGTAATAACAACTGCTTTCGTCTGCGGATGGATTGCTTTATCTAATAGAAATACCGCATCGTCGTTGCCTTTATAATTTCGCTTTGCCAGCGTCATCGCTTCCGCTGCCGCTGTGGATTCATCCAACATTGAGGCATTTGAAACATCTAACCCAGTTAACTCCGAAATAACTGTTTGGAATGCGAATAGCGCTTCCAATCTACCTTGGGATATTTCTGGTTGATAGGGCGTGTAGGCGGTATACCAAGCAGGATTTTCCAAAACATTTCTCTTAATCACCGCTGGAGTCACTGTTCCGTAATAACCAGTCCCAATCAGAGATGTGAAAGTCTTATTTTTATCAGCCATCTTATGTAAAAGCGCGATTGCCTCAACTTCACTTACCGCCTCTGGCAAATGTTTTGCTAAAGGCTCAGCGATAGCGATTGCTGATGGAACTACGGTAGCGATGAACGTTTCTAGATCCGAGAACCCGAGTAGCGCCAGCATTTCTGCTTCACTCTTCTGAGTTGGCCCAATATGACGGGACTCAAAACGATCATGCTCGAAGTTCATTGCCGCTCCCCTGGTAATAAATCAATTTCTACTGGGGAAGAATATGTCTTTTAGGCGCCTTTTGCCTTTCGACGTTGCGAGAGTTCATCGTTACTTTCATCTCCAGCGAGAACCACTTCACCATTTAACTCACCTTGCAAAGTCGCTAGTGAACCCTCGACCTCATGCCAAACTTTACCGACGGCGATACCAAATACACCCTGCCCGCCTTGAAGTAGATCGACGATTTCATCCGCACTTGAGCATTCATAAATCGAAGCTCCGTCACTCATCAATGTAATGCTTTCAAGTTCAGTAACGCCGCGGCTTCGTAAATGATTAACTGCAGTTCTGATGTTCTGCAAAGAAACTCCAGCATCGAGTAGACGCTTTACAATTTTTAAAACCAAAATATCTCGAAAACCGTATAGACGAGCGGTACCTGAACCACTAGCTGTTCGAACACTCGGTTCGAGCAAACCTGTGCGAGCCCAATAATCTAATTGACGATAGGAAATACCTGCAGCGGCGCATGCTGTAGCACCGCGATAGCCGATCTCATCTTGCCTAACTGGGGAGGTCACGTTGCTCTCGATTCTCATTAGGGAAGGTGTCCAAGGCCCTAAGAGTAAATCCCACGACCTATGGATTCAATGACCGACACGGGACAAACCTCAAGTAGAGAGTGAGACTTCTGATCCTTAGCCTGCAAAGTCATCGGGATTGATCTGGTCCAGGAATTCACGGAAGCGCTCGAGCTCCACATCAGAGCTAGCCTCGTCCGAACTCGATTCGGCTCCCTCACCGGCTATTAACCGTTCTGGGATATCAATCCCGACAGTATCTAGAAGATCTGAATCAGCCATGATCTTGCTCTGAGTGCGAAGTGCTATCGCAATCGCATCTGATGGTCGAGCCGAAATCTTTAGAAGCGAAGATTGGTTATCTCGTAGGTGAAGTTCAGAGTAGAAAACGCCATCCTTTAACTCTGTGACATGGACTTCTTCCATAGTTAGTTCGGCAACTTGAAAGATATTCGCGATTAAATCGTGAGTAAGCGGACGTTGAGCGGCCATTCCTTGTTGAGCAAAGGCGATAGCGGTTGCCTCAACGGCGCCAACCCAGATCGGTAAAAACCTCGTTCCATCTACTTCTTTCAATAGAACAATCGGCTGATTAGAAGGCATCTCGATGCGGACTCCGACTAACTCCATCAAAACCATCATAGAAATTGATCCGGTATCTAAATATTAACGAGGACGATTTAGTCCAGCGCGAACTAGCGCAGCATGTAAGCGGACCGAAAGGGATGCAATCTGCTTCTGAACTTCTTCGGCGCGAGCTTTTGAATCCGCAGACTTCTGACGATTAATTGGCGTGATTACTTGTTCGATCAAACCAATCTCACGATCTGCTGCGGATTTAAATGATCTTAAATGGCGACCTTCAATTCCAAAACCAGACATCTCCGCAACTGCCTTTGCAACGGCCAGCGCATCGGCATCGTAGTGACGACCGCGAATTGCTATAAATCCAAAAGTCTCTAACTCCACGAGTTGGTCATCAACCAGACCGCTTGCCTTCAATAATTCATCACGAGATAGTCGAAGATCTGATCCTGTAGCAAATGACTCTGGCGAGGTATCGCTATCGATACTTGTCAGGCTCGGACGTGGAGCAGCTACTCCCCCGGCAGACGCCGGTTGAAGACCACGGTCGAGTGCTTCTAAATTTCCTTTAATTACTCGCAACGGCAGATATTGATCGCGCTGCAGCAAGAGGACATAACGTAGCCGCTCAAGATCTGCTGCGGTGAATTTACGATATCCAGACGGGGTGCGTTGCGGCTCTATTAAACCTTCTGATTCTAGGAAACGGATTTTAGAAATTGTAATGTCTGAAAAGTCCCCACGAAGCTTGGTCAATACTTCGCCGATACTCAAGTATGCGCGTGCTGGAACGCTCATTACATTCTCCCCTACTTCTAAAAGGCCGAGTTCACGGCGCTGATTAAATCTTACTTATTATTTTTTCGAACAAAGAAACAGTGCATGAAACTTTCCGATTTGAATCTCATCGCCCATCTTTAAAACTACCGACGATTCAGAGATGTTGTTTACATATGTGCCATTTAGACTGCCTAAATCCGAAAGTGTGAAGATTCCATCTTTGCTAGTGATGCGAGCATGGCCACGAGAGACAGTTACGTCATCGAGGAAAACATCTGATTCGGCGGCGCGCCCAATCTCGGTTGATTCCTGGGCCACTAGAAACCGCGAACCCTTCGAGGGACCGCGATGGATAACGATCATTGCCCGACTGTTCCCACCATTAATTACAGACTCAACTGCACTTCGATCTTCGGCAGAAACAGAGGAAAGATAGGCGGTTATAGCGCTACCAAGGGAAGCATCTACGACCGCGCGAACTCCTAGATGAAGGGTGCTGGTGAGTTCAATCTTAGAATTTGGCTTATTCACTTTGCATCTCCCTTCACTTCACTTATTAACGTCAACCTGAGGATGACCCTAAGGCGAGTTGAGATAGAAATCAAGCGGTAACTAGTGCGAGAAAATGCAAATATTTAAGCGGTAATTTGGCGGTAATCAGCGGCAGATAGTAGGCCTTCCGGAGTCGCTGCAACTTCAATTTCCGCTAGCCAACCGCCTCCGTATGGATCGCTGTTGATAGTTTCAGGTGCGTTATTTAAATTCCCATTAATCGCAACAATTCTTCCAGTTACTGGTGCAAAAATTTCTGAAACACTCTTAGTGGATTCAACCTCACCACAAACTTTATCCGCAGTCACGCTTTCACCGATCTTAGGCAACTGAACATAAACAATGTCTCCCAAAGCGGCTTGCGCATAATCTGTAATGCCCATTCGATAAATCATGGGAGCGCTAGTTGATACCCATTCATGCTCTTTTGTGTAATGCAGGTCTTCGGGAATCATTGACATGAACTGCTCCTAACAATCTTTACTTCTCGCGGTCGATTAACGGGGCAAAACTATCGTGAAACTCTAAGAACCGATACCGCAGACATCAGGTATGTCACCCCAGTAAATAGATAAAGAGCGAGGCCCCAGATAGCAAAACTCCAACCTAGAACGAAGGCCAAGTTTCCATACCAGCCGACATGAAGTGCTAGAAGTAAAAAAGGAAAAGCGTAAAGTAAATTAAATGTCGCAGCCTTACCTAAGTAAGTAACTTTAAGTGGAGGTTGAGACCTTGCAGTTAACACCAGAGCAACTAAGGCCAAGAATAAATCCCGCGCTAATAAGGTGCCGATCAGCCAGAGCGGAACCGCTTCACGAATGAATAGCACAATTAGCGTAGCCAGAATGTAAAGACGATCGATAAATGGATCCATCAATTCGCCTAGCCGGGACTCTTGTCCCCAAGCGCGAGCCAACTTTCCATCAAAATAGTCAGTGGCTCCCCCGATAGCTAAGGTTAAAATTGCCCAACCGTCGGCTTCAAGAACTAGCGCCAAGTAGATAAAAAGCGGGATCCCGAGCCCCCGCAAAAAGGTCAGCCCATTTGGGACAGTTAATAACGGGGCGCGCTGCATTAATCTCGCTCTTTAACTCTGACTGCGACCATAACTGGAGTGCCCGGGAATCCGAACTCCTCGCGAAGTCGACGCTCTATAAATCTCCGATAAGACGGTTCGATCCACCCGCTGGAGAAGACCACAAACTTTGGGGGCGCGATGCCCGCTTGGGTCGCGTAATAGATCTTTGGTTGCTTGCCTCCGCGAACCGGCGGCGGTGTTGCTCCAATTAGGGCTCCAAGGAATGAGTTTAATTTGGCAGTTGGTACACGACGTTCCCAACTATCGATGGCGGTTCGAAGCGCCGGTGCCAAGCGATCTCGGTGCCAACCAGTCTTAGCAGCAACATTAACTCGTTGCGCCCATTCAACTTGATCCAAGTGGCGATCAATTTCCTTATCAAGTTGATCTCTACGATCTTCATCAACTAGATCCCACTTATTCATCACGATAACCATCGCCTTGCCAGCTTCTTCAACCATTGTGATAACGCGTAGATCTTGTTCAGAGATTGGCATTGATGCATCTAGTACAACGACCGCACATTCACATCGCTCGAGCGCTGATTGAGTGCGAAGCATTGCATAATAATCAGTACCGCTTGCTTGATTGGCTCTCTTACGAAGTCCAGCAGTGTCGATAAATCTCCAGATCGATCCACCGAAATCAACCAACTCATCTACTGGATCTCGAGTTGTTCCAGCGACGTCATCAACGATCGATCGATTCTCTCCTGCTAACGCGTTTAGCAAACTAGATTTTCCAACGTTTGGTCGGCCGATCAGTGCGATCTTTCTATAACCATCTTGAGTTTGCGCTCCACCGACTTCTGGCATTTCCGCAACAATAAAGTCGAGAAGATCACCGCTTCCACGACCGTGAAGTGCTGAAACAAAGCGGGGTTCACCTAATCCCAGATTCCATAACGCATGCGCATCAGATTCATCTACATCGCTATCTACTTTATTCGCGATTAGAACAGTTGGCTTCTTCATCTTGCGTAACTCTTGCACCAAAATATCATCTTCATCAAGAGCGCCGACGTGTGCATCAACTACAAAAGCTAGAACATCTGCTTCTTGCATTGCTAATTCCGCGGAAGCACTTACCTGAACGGAAATGCCATCAGGCTTTGATTCCCAACCACCAGTATCCATGATGATAAAACGGCGACCACCCCACTCACACTCATATTGAATGCGATCTCTAGTTACGCCGGGAACATCTTCAACAATCGCTTCGCGTCTTCCAATAAACCGATTTATAAGCGTTGATTTACCAACATTGGGACGCCCTAAAATTGCAACGATCGGAAGTCCTAGTAAGGATCGTTCCTTCAGTAATTCCCAAATTCGCTCGACTGTTTCTTCAAGAGTTAACTCTGTTGAGTCAACCAAAACCGCATCACTTGCTTTAGCAAGTGGAGAGGCAGCCCGCTTAGTATCAATTTCATCTCGCGAGATTAATGATTGCGTGACTACGTCCTGCGCTGCAGAAATTTCGGTTGAACGTCGTGCAGCACGCGCTGAAATATCTGCCTCTAAGTAAATCTTAAGCGCAGCATCGGGTGCAACTACCGTGCCGATATCTCGACCTTCAACTACGATCCCTCGCTCTGCTTGAGCAATAATCCGTCGTTGGATAACAAGTAACTCATCACGTACTTCAGTAAGCGCGCTTATCGCACTTACTGTAGAAGTAATCTCATCAGAGCGAATCTCCTGCGTAACATCTACATCACCAACCAGAATTATTGGTTTCTTAGGGTCAGAAATAAATGAAATCGTATTATTGGACAAGGCTGCGATTATTTCCGGCGCCGTTGAAATTTTCTCTCGCATTGCTAGCCATGTAACAGCGCGATAAAGCGCCCCGGTATCTAGATAATCCCAACCTGCGCGCTTGGCAATTAATTTTGCAGTGCTGGATTTACCGGCGCCACTAGGTCCATCAATTGCTACGACGATCATGTCTAGAACATCCCATCATTGCACTTCACGGTTTAAAACGATAAAACTATTCTATCTTGGTGCGTGAACGTTCCAACCTGCACCTTTTAAGTGGCTCTCCAACTTTTGCGCGTCACTGGCTGAAAGTGCAAGTGTGATTAAGCCCGTAAATTGCCCCGGTGAATGTTCAATTGATAAATCTTCTATATTCACATTGGCTTTAGAACATTCTTCAAAAAGTGATGCTAATTGACCGGGCTTATCTACAATCACAACTGGTAATTGCGAGTAGTCGCGAGCCTTGGCGCCATGCTTGCCTGGAATTCGCGCTCTGCCAGTATTTCCATCAGCGATGAAACGCTTTATCGATAATTCGCTCCTTAAGGAATTCATAAGATCCGATAAATTCGCACTGAATTTCTCTAATAATGGGAGTATCTCGCTACCGTTCATAGCGGCTATTTCACTCCAGAGATCAGCATCAGATGCCGCAATTCGTGTTGTATCTATTAGCCCTGGTCCGGCCAGCGAGAGCGTCTGCTCATTGGCTTCGTTGAGTTGGGCTGCTAAGAGCGATGAGATCAACTGAGGCAGATGGGAAACTAGAGCTACGGCTGCGTCATGATCTTTGGGATCCATGGAAACCGCTGTCGCTCCCAGGCTCTCAATGATCCAAAGCCCCGCCTGTAGAACTTCTGGATCGACTTCATGACCGAGAAGATCTTTTTTTGAGTAAACCCAGGTTCGGGCCTCAAATAAATCAGCCCTAGCGCTCTCTGCTCCCCCAACTTCCCGCCCGGCCATAGGGTGGGTCGCTAGGAAGCGATTCGATGGAATCTTCGATTTTGATACCTCAAGTAAGGGTTTAGTCTTTACACTACCAATATCTATAAATCTCGCTTTAGGATTGAGTTCATATTCGATATTTAAGACCGCTGAAAGCGCCGATGTAGGCAGGGCAAAGAGAACAACTTCCGGGGAGGAAGAAGGCTTCGAATTAACTAACGATTGGGCGAGTTCAGAGGCCTTTAAATCACTATCAACCATCTCAACGGAGGTTCCGCGCCCGGCTAGCGCTAGTCCTATTGAAGTTCCGATAAGACCTGATCCAAGAATTCGTATAGATGAAACATTTTTTTTGCTCACTGGCGCACCTACTGCGCGATATCTCGACGGAGTGCCTTGGCGGCGCCTTGGTAGATATGAATAATTTCAGCCTTTGAAAGCGTCGATTCAACGTGCGCCATCACTCGAATCGCTCGCTCAAGCGAACCCGGCACGCCAATTTCGATACTGCAGATGAGCGGCGTATCGGTAAAGCCCACTTCTCGCGCCGAGCTCGCAGGAAAAGCAGCATTTAAATCTGGGGAAACTGTAAAAATAACTGAGATGAAATCTTCTATAAGTAGAGAGTTGGCTGAAATCATTTCCAGCAGAAGCTCTTTCGTCGCGCTCTCGATCGCCTCAGTAGTATTAGCTAAGGCCTGAGTGGCACCGCGGATGGCACGAACACTTTTCATTGTCGAAGCGTACCCTCTACCCACACTTCAGGCTTCTATTTATAACCATATTTATCGATAAAGTGTTTAAAAGGTTTAACATTTTTCCGAAGACTCCAATGCAGGATTGGAAATTTTCAGGTGATCCTAGTGAGAACGTAATTATATATATGTCGATAAAATTGACATTCTTTAAGCACAAAAACCTCTTCTAAAACCGATTTATCTATATTTATCAAGCGAGAATTTGAAGTATCTATAAATTAATTTATTAATAAATAAATACAGTGCCGATAAACAGTTAAAGTTGTAAAGCCTTTTGTATGCTTATTAATTCACCGTTATTCAAATCTCTCCAACGACCCTCAGGTGTGTCACCGAGTGAGATCGGTCCGAACTTCGTTCTGATCAAGCGAAGCACTACGACATCGACCGCCTCCATCAGGCGACGGATGATGTGATACCTGCCTTCATGAATTCTCACCTCTATCCATTGTGGCGATAGCTGGCTAAAACTGGTAACTCGACCGATCCCATCTTCGAGCTCAATTCCCTTAAGAAGTGTCTTCTCAGCCCCTACCGGGAGACGGCCATCAAATTCGATAATATAGGTCTTTTCCAAACCAAAGGAGGGGTGAGTCGCACGAAATGTAAGATCCCCATCATTGGTCAACAAGATCAAACCTTCTGAGTCCTTATCTAGGCGACCAACATGAAAAAGTCGCTCTTTGCGAAGATCAATAAAATCAGCGAGAGAAGGACGACCTTCCGGGTCAAACATCGTTGACAAGACGCCTTTTGGTTTATGAAGTACTACGTAAGACTTAGTCAAAGTTTTGTTTATTGTCTCACCATCAATCTCAACTTTGACCTTTGAAGGATCAAATTTAGCGCCCAGCTCGCGAACTATGAAACCGTCCACGCTGACTCGCCCATCGATTATCAATTCATCTGCACCGCGACGGCTAGTAATTCCTGCTTCCGCGATGATTTTATTTAGGCGGATTTCTCCTGCATTTTTCTCCATTTGGCTATCCATTCCCGACAGTCATTTTGCGCACTCCCCCGAAAAGTTGCGGGTGTGGCTGAACTGGAGAGTCTAGATCAGGCGTGGAGGTTGGTCAAAAAACCTTAATCTACGAGTGACTCGAGAATCTCATCGAGACGATCAAGATCTGGCAGGTATGGCGCTAGAGCCGGCAAATCCGCCAGTGAATTAAGACCTAAACGCTCAAGAAAGTAACTTGTAGTCTTATATAAAATAGCCCCTGTTTCAGGCTCTAGCCCGTACTCCTCAACCAAGCCCCTAGTTACTAGCGTCTTCATCACCGCTTCCACATTTACGCCACGGATCGCCGAGACTCTCGCTCTCGATACTGGCTGGCGATAGGCGATTACCGCCAACGTCTCCAATGCGGCCTGAGTAAGGCGATTCTGCTGACCATCTAGGACGAACTTCTCAACCACTGCGGAACTATCCGGGTGGCTATAGAAACGCCATCCACCGTTTATCGATTTGAGCATAAAACCACGGCCCGCATAGGAGCCTATGAGATTCTCCAGCGCCGCTACAACTTCCTCAACGGGGCGCTCTAGAACTGTAGCCAGTGTCAACTCTGTTACTGGCTCATCAACGACCATCAGAATCGCTTCTATGGAACGCTCAACTTCTACATTAGACATTTTCCCTACCTTCTGTCTCGTCTACCTTAATTTCTTCATCCAAATCCCCCATTACAAGGGGAAGATCAAACTCATCTGTGGCCTCAATTTCACCCTCATCTGAGCCGGTCCAGCTAATTTGCAGATCACCTAGTGCTACTACCTGTTCGAAGCGGAGAGCTCCTTGGCGGTAGAGATCTAGAAGGGCCAGAAAGCGGGCGACGATAACTAGAGTCGAATCGGCATCGGCGCAGAGACTTCTAAAACTCAGAGTTCGGTCCTTGCGCAGAGCCTCAACCACCCGGCGGGACTCCTCAGCCACGCTCACCAGGCTTGAACGTAGATGCTCAACTGCAACAATCGGAGGCGCCTTAGGGGTTAGTACTCGTTCGGCGATCGCGGCAAACCTTGGTGCGCCAACTCCAATGAGGACTTCAGGTAAGAGCGCTGCTAGCGCAGGATCTAAGGCGACGACTCTGGCAAAGGACTTATCTGCCGCTTCAATACGTGCGGCAAAGGTGGAAGCGATCTCTTTGAAGGCGCGATACTGAAGCAGACGGGCAAAGAGGATATCTCGCGCCTCTAATAAGGCCAGATCTTCCTCATCCTCAATCTCGCCACTTGGCAGTAATCGAGCCGCCTTAAGATCTAGGAGCGTCGCTGCGATAACTAGGAACTCGGTCGCCTGATCCAGTCGCCAACCCTCGCCGGAGAGCTCGAGTGCTCGAATAAAGGAGATGAATTCGTCGGTAACCATGCTCAGGGATACCTCTGTGATATCCATTTTGTGGCGGGAAATTAATTGGAGTAGCAGGTCAAAAGGGCCATCAAAATTTTCAAGGTGGACGCTAAAACCGGTACCAATCTTTACCTCATCGCCGGTACTTACTCCGATTGGCTCAGTCTGCATATCCACGAGCGAACCTTACTTCTTTACTTGCTCAAATCTGTACTTCGCGCGTAGAGTCGCGCCGAAGGAAAGAGGTTTCTCGCTTGAACGCTAAATCGACATTTGAAGATGATGTAGCTACCACCGCCAATCTGCTCGGTATTGCGGCGAAGAATTTCCCGACCCCGGCTCCCGTCGTTGAAGGTCAGCCGGCAAAAGTCATTTCGATCTTTAATCAAAAAGGTGGCGTAGGAAAAACCACATCGACAATTAATCTCGGTGCCGGTCTCGCCGAACTTGGAAGACGCGTTCTGCTTGTCGATTTCGATCCACAAGGCGGACTCTCACTTGGTCTCGGAGTTAACGCACACGCTCTCGCTTTAGAGAACACTGTCTACTACGCACTTATGACACCTGATGCGAATATCGATGACATAGTTTTAAAATCTTCAGTTGCAAACTTAGATTTCCTACCTGCAAACCGCGACCTCGGTACTGCTGAAACCACTCTCGGTGCTGAAATTGGTGGGCAACAATATTTGAAGCGTGCCCTCTCGCGCCTGAGCGATCGCTACGACGTGATCCTGATTGATTGCCAGCCAACTATGGGTCAGTTAACAATAAACGCACTTGTGGCATCGGATGAAGTTATCGTTCCGATGCAATGTGAATACTTTGCTCTGCATGGTTTTATCGAGTTAAAAGGAAATATCGATAAGGTGAAAAACTTTCTTAACCCAGATCTTAAGTTAATTGGAATACTCGCAACTATGTATGAAAAGAAAACGTTACATAATCGTGAGGTACTGGGAGCAATTCTCGCGAAGTATCCCGAGGATGTCTTTGAAACAATTATTTCAAAGACTATTCGCTTCTCCGAAACAACAGTTGCCGGTGAACCAATAACAAGTTATGCATCTTCTTCCGGAGGTGCGGCTTCATATCGCAGATTAGCCCGTGAATTAATTGCCAGAGGAGGCGCACGATGACCCGTAGAGCGAGTTTGCCAGGAGCGGATGAATTATTCCGCGCCAATACACCAGCCCTTAGCGCAGTGCGCCAAGTCGCAGAACAAAACCAGGAAGCAATCGCCCCAATCGGCATTCCATCGGTTACTGCACCGAAATCTAAAAAGGGTGTGCGCGCCACACAACGTCGACGCGTTACTTCAAATGATCGATCACCATCTGGGCGCGAAAAACATGATGAAAAAATAACTGTCTATCTATCTCCAGATGAATTATTTGATATTGATCAAGCCCGATTAACGCTGCGCGGTGACTTAGGTTTAGTTGTTGATCGTGGTCGCATTGTACGCGAATCGATTGCGGTAATTGTTGCTGACCTTGACGCTAAAGGTGAACAATCGATTTTGGCACGTCGTCTACGCGGAATCTAGCGAGCTCGCGGGTGCGCTGTTGCATACGCTTCGCGCACTTTATCTATTGTGATCAACGTATAAATTTGTGTTGTTGTAACCGAGGAATGTCCAAGTAGCTCCTGAACCACTCGAATATCTGCCCCGCCATCCAGTAAGTGCGTTGCATAAGAGTGGCGAAACACATGCGGTGAGACTTTTCCACTCAATCCAGTTGCTGCCGCAGCATCTGCAACAACTTGCCAAGCGCTCTGACGAGATAACTTTCCACCGCGTTGATTTAGAAATAGCACTGATTCACTTTTACCGCTTCGCGATTTGGCCACCAATGTTGGGCGCAGTCGTACTAAGTAATCTTCAATGGCTGCGCTAGCAAAACTTCCCAGCGGGACTATTCGTTCCTTCGAACCTTTGCCGCGTAATTTCAAAGTAGTAATGCTTAAACTATCTAGATCGGCTTTAGCAAAATCAGTAACTTCAATTCCAACAACTTCACTTACTCGCGCCCCAGTGCCGTAAAGAATCTCCAAAATCGCATGATCTCGAATCGAAATCAAATCACCGTCCCGCTTTGTTGAATCAATCAGCGCCGTAACTTCAGCCACAGTCAACGCCTTTGGCAAACGTTTTGGTACTTTCTGACTCTGGATTGAATTTGTCGGATTATTCAAATCAAATTCTTGAGCAACATATTTGTAAAACGTCTTAATAGCAGAGATTGCTCGATTACAGCTGCTGATGGCCAGATTTGATCTCTTAAGACTTATTTCAAAGTTTGAAACATCATCTTCTGAGGCTTCACTAAAATCAACTTTTATATTCATTAGAAACTGTCCATACTTATCTAAATCTCGAGCGTATCCAGAAATCGAATTCTCAGAGAGCGCTCTCTCAATTCGAAGGTGATCTAGAAAAGATTGTTTAGCTTTCTCAAACTGCATAACCATGTGCCACGGCAACTGCCTTGTAATGGATCTTTCCACCGTGAACATTCAATCCGCGTTGCAGCGCTGCGTCATCTTCTAGGGCTTGTGCCCATCCCTTATTGGCTATTGCGATCGCATACGGCAAAGTCGCGCTCGTTAGCGCATACGTTGAAGTTACTGGAACCGCGCCCGGCATATTCGCTACACAATAAAAAACAGAGCCGTGAACTGCAAAGGTTGGGTCAGCGTGTGTGGTTGGTTTTGAATCTTCGAAGCAACCACCTTGATCGATAGCAATATCAACTAGAACTGAACCGCTCTTCATCTGAGCAACCTGTTTATTAGAAACTAATTTAGGGGCCTTGGCTCCATGTACTAATACGGCGCCGATTACTAAATCTGCAACCTTGATTTCACGATCTATCGCGTGCGCTGTTGAAGCAAGTGTTTTGATTCGTCCGTTATAAAGTGAGTCAATGTAAGCAAGTCGCGGCAAAGAACGATCAAGAACAGTCACATCAGCGCCCATTCCAATGGCAATTACCGCTGCATTTAGCCCAGCAACTCCCCCACCAATTACGACCACCTTGCCTGGTGCAACTCCCGGAACTCCCGCCAACAGAACTCCACGACCGCCATTTGGTTTTTGTAAGGCAAAGGCGCCAACTTGCACCGATAGTCGACCAGCAACTTCACTCATTGGAGCAAGTAGCGGCAACGCTCCATCGAGTTCAACAGTCTCGTATGCAATGGCAGTCATCCCGCTAGAAATAAGCGCAACAGTTAAATTTTTATCAGCCGCTAAGTGAAGATAGGTGAAAAGAATCTGACCTGACCGCATCCTTGAATATTCGACGGCGATGGGCTCTTTTACTTTTAAGATCAAATCAGATTCTGCCCAAATTTTATCAGCGCCTTCTTCAATTCTCGCACCAACCGCTAAATAATCTTCATCACTGATCGATGAACCCAATCCAGCACCAGATTCAATGACTACCTTGTGACCTTGGCGAATAAATTCAAGTGCACCTTCCGGGGTTAAAGCCACCCGTGATTCATGAACTTTAATTTCCTTAGGAATGCCAACTAGCATTTCTTAGCCCTTCGAAGCGATTGCCGCAGCTATCAACCCTACGAAGAGTGGATGTGGACGGGTGGGACGTGAACGCAATTCAGGATGAGCTTGCGTTCCAACGTAATAAGGATGTACCTCTGCGGGTAATTCCACAAACTCAACCAAGTCACGTTCCTTATACATTCCTGAGAACTTCAAGCCCGCGCTTGAAATTTTATCTCGGTGCAGATTATTAACTTCATAACGGTGACGGTGACGCTCCGCAATTTCGGTGGTGCCATAAGTCTTAGCGACGATGGATCCCGGAGTTAGGTTTGCCGTGTAAAGACCTAGACGCATAGTGCCGCCCATATCCGCATCCCCCGAGATCGCAGCTTTCTGATCCTCCATAGTGGCAATTACATGTGTCCCACTATCGGGGGTGAACTCCGCTGAATTAGCATCTGAAATTCCTGCCATATTCCGCGCCGCTTCAATAACCATGCATTGCAATCCAAGACAGAGTCCTAGAGTTGGAATTTTATTTTCACGAGCATAAGTTAGTGCGCCTAATTTTCCTTCGATTCCTCTTACGCCAAATCCTCCCGGAACACAGATTGCATCAACTTTGCTGAGTGACTGCGCGGCGCCGTCCGGTGTATCGCAACTATCACTAGCAATCCAAACGATTTCAACTTTCGCGCTATTTGCAAAGCCACCAGCACGTAACGCTTCTGAAACCGAAAGATAGGCATCGGGGAGGTCAATGTATTTACCAACTAGGCCAACCTTGATCTGATGTTTTGGGTGATGCACCTTATCGAGCAGATCATCCCATTCACCCCACACCACATCATGTCCACCCAATCCCAAACGGCGAACAACGTAGGCATCTAACCCCTCGTCGAACAAAACCTTGGGAATGTCATAGATTGAAGGCGCGTCACAAGCCGCTACAACCGCTTCGACATCAACATCGCACATCAAAGAAATTTTCTTCTTAATTCCTTGCGGTATCTCGCGATCACAACGCAGAACAACGGCATCGGGTGCGATACCAATACTTCGCAGCGCCACAACGCTATGTTGCGTGGGCTTTGTCTTTAGCTCACCAGATGGACCGATATATGGAACTAAAGAAATGTGTAAGTAAAAAACATTATCGCGGCCAACTTCTTGACGAAGTTGACGAGCCGCTTCTAGAAAAGGCTGTGACTCAATATCTCCTACAGTTCCACCAATTTCGGTGATTACCACATCAACATCTGGAGAAGTCATCGCTAATATGCGTTCTTTGATTTCATTGGTGATGTGCGGAATCACTTGTACGGTCTCACCAAGATATTCACCACGACGTTCGCGAGCAATTACTTTCGAATAAACTTGCCCAGTAGTTACATTCGCTGAGCCTTCCAAGTTCCGATCTAGAAAGCGTTCGTAATGTCCAATATCTAAATCTGTTTCAGCACCATCATCGGTGACAAATACCTCACCGTGCTGGAATGGATTCATCGTCCCGGGATCGACATTTAGGTATGGATCGAGCTTCTGCATGGTCACACGAATTCCGCGAGCAACTAAAAGCCTGCCCAAACTTGAAGCGGTGAGTCCCTTACCAAGACTTGAGGCAACGCCTCCAGTTACAAAAATATGTTTAGTCACATGCGCTTGGCTCATGGAAGGTCATCTTATCGGTTAGGAGTGGTGCTCCTTGGCAAGGCCAAAAGTTCGCTCGCGTGTTCACGGGCGCTAGTTGATTCTTCAAGGCCAGCCAGCATGCGTGCGATCTCTTCCACTCGAGATTCTCCACTTACTTCTTCTACCCCTGATTGGACGATCGAACCATCACTGGACTTTCGCACCACCAAATGCGTCGCACCCCATGCTGCCACTTGCGGTAAATGTGTGACGACGATTACCTGCGAATGTTCGGCCAACGCATGTAAGCGTTTACCAACTTCTATCGCTGCTTTACCTCCGACGCCAGCATCTACTTCATCAAAAATATAGGTTCCAACGGGATGAGTTTTCGCTATCACTACTTCTAAAGCCAACATGATTCGTGACATCTCGCCGCCTGATGCACCTTTGCCAAGTGCAATCCGTGGACCATCTTTATGTCCTTGGATCCACATCACTATTTCGTCACAACCTAAATTTGTGAAATCACTTTCCTTCATCGACGCCTTGTAATCAGGAGAAACTATTTCTGCAACAAATTGTGTGTGTGGCATCGAAAGGGCATGAATCTCAGAAGAGACCTCATCAGATAAATCCTTGGAAGACTTAGTCCGTGCTTTTGTTAACTGCTGCGCCGCTTCGAGTAAGGCGTTCTTAATTTTTGAGAGCTCAAGGCTCATTTCGGCAAGTCGCTCATCGCCACCCTGCAGATCAGCAATTGCAGATTTAGCGGATTTCGCCTTTTGCGCCAAAGTCACTAATTCATCGTCGACATCGGAGGCTCCTCCCCAACGCTTTACGAAGGCCGAGATAGCGGCTTTGCGTTCTTGCAAATACTGCAACCTATCCGGATCTGCTTCCAAAGAAGCTGAATACGATGATAGTTCACGCGCTACATCATCAGCCAAGAAAAAACTCTCATTTAAACGATCAGAAATTTCTGAAAGTTTCGAATCGCGCGCCTTTGCTACATCGAGGAATCGGCGTGCCATTCCAAGAAGAGTTATAACTCCATCCTCTTCATTGGCAAGGGATGAGAGCGCGCCACTAGCAGCGGTTCGAAGATCTTCAACACTAGATAAACGATTAATCTCATCTTCAGTTTCTGAAAATTCGTTGCGCACTGCCTTTAACTTTGACCAAGCGTTGGCGAACTCCTCCAACTCAACAATTTCACTACCACGCTTACTGGCATTGGCAGTCATTACTTTAATTCGATCTTTCAACTCTAAATATGAGTTATAGATCGATTGATAATTTCCCAACAATGTAGCAACTTCCACACCAGCAAAACGATCTAGCAGCTCTCTTTGTCGCGCGGGTTTAACGATCTGGCTATTAGCACTCTGTCCATGAATTTCAATTAAGTGTGTCGCTATCTCATTCAGCGCATTTGCAGTCACCGTAGACCCGCCACACGATGCTTTGCTTTTCCCATCTGCAGTTACAGATCTACTTAGGATCAGCGATCCGTCATCGACCACCGCATCGAACTCATCCAGAATCGGTTTCATATTTTGGGGTATCGAGAATTGAGCGGTGGCAACCAGTCGATCTGCACCATGCCTTACAAGAGCACTATCGCTTTTTCCACCAAGAACCAGAGCGAGTGCGGTCAAAATCATTGTCTTGCCGGCGCCAGTTTCACCAGTTAATACATTCAGCCCTCGACCGAGAGTTAAATTAGATTGATCAATAATTCCCAGATTCCGAATTGAAATCTCTTCTAGATAAGAACGTTCACTCACCGCGCCAACCTTCAACGGGAAGTTTAAATTTCGCTACTAACCTATCAGTGAAAAGGGTTGGGCTAACGTGTGCGAGTTTAATCATTCTGGGATCACGATTAATTACTACTTGATCACCAACTGTAAGTTCAACTTTACGAAGTGCATCCGCTGATAAAAGCGCGCGATCTGATTCAATTTCTACAATTATTTCTGATGTAGGAGATATGACCATTGGACGGGCAAAGAGTGCGTGTGCAGATATTGGAAGTAGAACTAAGGCATCAATCTCTGGCCATAAAATCGGACCACCCGCACTGAAGGCGTAAGCAGTCGAGCCAGTTGGCGTTGAGCAAATCAGGCCATCGCATCCCCATCTAGAGAGTGGGCGTTTATCAATCTGCACAAATAGTTCAACCATCGTTGTGCCATCTCGCTCAACAGTTACTTCATTAAGTGCCCATCCAGTTGCAATTTCACTTTTATTGCGAAGTACTGAAAATCCCAGCACCATTCGCTTCTCACTTACATAACTTTTTTCTATAACACTCTTTGAAATCTTTGGAAGTGAAGGACGATCAACTTCCGCCATAAATCCAACGTGCCCAAGATTTATACCTAGCAACGGAATACCGTGCAAAATAGTCAACTCGGCCGCACGCAAAATGGTGCCGTCTCCCCCGAGAACTATCGCGATTTCAATCTCGTCTATCTCTTTCGAATTAAAGCTATTGGCATCAATCTTCTTAACATCTGAAATCGTCACATCTGAAAAAGTGAAGAGTGAAAAACCTCCCGCAATCAATAACCTAGAGAGTTCCTGTGCAGCAGCAACCGCTTCCGGTCGAGAAGGATTTACAAATATGGCCGCTACTCGAGTACTCATTACGCTGGTCCCATCTCGATCGCTTTATCTAACGCACTCTCATTGATTTCAGCTGCTCCGCGTCGTAACCATAAGAAGTACTCGACATTACCGGCAGGGCCCGGCAGTGGACTAGCTGCGATTCCCATAGTTCCAAGTCCGACATCGTAAGCGGACTCTGCGACATCTAGTACTGCAGCACGTCGCAATAGTGGATCGCGAACAACTCCCCCGGCGCCTAACTTCTCTCTTCCAACTTCAAATTGAGGTTTAACCATTAATACAAAATCAGCATCGGGCTTCGATACTGCAGCAAGTGCAGGCAATACCAGTGAAAGAGAGATGAAGGAGAGGTCTGCAACCACTAAATCAACATCTTCACCAACTTGATCACCAGTTAGATGACGGATATTGGTTCGATCTAGAATTTTTACGCGCGGGTCTTGACGTAAGCCCCAAGCTAATTGTCCGTAACCAACATCGACTGCTACAACTAACTTTGCACCACGTCGAAGTAAAACATCAGTGAATCCACCAGTGGATGCTCCGGCATCTAAACAGTTTTTACCTTCAACTTGAACATCTGAAAACACATCTAGCGCTCCCGCTAATTTATGGCCTCCGCGTGAAACAAAATCGTCGCGATTGCCTTGAAGAACGATCGATGTTTCAGCATCTACTTGCGATGCCGGCTTGGTGGCAGGAATTCCGCCGACTAGAACAGAACGAGATTCGATCAGATCCGCAGCATGGTCACGAGAGCGCGCTAATTCGCGACGAACCAGTTCGGCATCTAATCGAGTCTTCATTTGAGGCAGTTGTGGTTAGAGACCATCAATAGAGTTAAGCGCCTCTTGCAATTTACCGTGCAAGGCATCAAAGCGTGCAGCGTGTTCAGTTAAATCACTATTGTCGATATCAGATAATTCGATCTTAACTTCTTCGACCAAGGAGTTGTCTTGTTCGCTCACTGCTTCACCACTTTCTTAGCCGAACTTTTTTTCACAACTGCTTTCTTTACTGTGCTTTTTTTAGCGGCGGATTTCTTGACGTCGCTTTTCTTTACCGCACTCTTTGGCTTGGTCGCCTTTAACGAGGCAACTTCAGCAGCTAAACGATCAAACTCTTCACGCTTAACAAATCCCATTCTTGTGACGCTGGCATCTACCTCTTCATGGATCTTCGCCTTTAACGCCTCGGCGCTCTCTCTGGCCCAACCATTTAGCGCGGCGGCAACTTCGGCCGGTGAGCGCTCTCCCTCAGTTAACTTTGTGAGGTAGGTACGAAGGGTCGAGAAAAGGTCGTTAGATGCTTTAGCCATAACTTAACTCTACCGAATAAAGCGCTCTTAGAGCCGTTTGATCTCGCTGGCCTGAACTTGCCAACGTGATGCCAGACCCGACGGCGCCTGCCAGAAACGGCGATGAACGCTTCCAGTAATTTCAATCCACTCATCTGATTTTAGAGAAGCGGCAGTTTTTCGGGCCTTAGCGCTCCATGCCCCAATATCTAGGGTGTCCACACCTGCTCTGTCTACGCGGGAAACTATCAATCTAAATTCAACGACCTTATCTCCACTCGGCAACTCTTTAATAGTGGCTGGAGCTGAAACCCGACCACGCAGTAGTAAGTCATTTAAAGAGTAATCAACTTCGACTTCATCTACAACCTTTTTCTTGAGAACCATACACAACACTCTTTTCAGATATCACTCACTAGCGACTACTAGCGATCGGTAGAGGTGATACTGATGGAGCGCACTGACATTGAAAAGATATTTTGGAGCGGTTGTGGATTACGAATTAATTATGAAAGTTTAATCTCATCTGCTCGATCATTTGCATCAGTAACTTCTTCGCGGTCAACTTCGGCACATTTGATAAACCACTCGCGCGCCTCTTCTAACCGACCTGCATTCTCCAATGCATCGGCGTACGCGTAACGTAATCTTGGAGCCCACTCTTCGCCTTCAGTCTTTAACTCTTTGCACTGCAAGGTAATTACAGCGGCATCATTCTCGCCCATATCTCTACGTGCACCCGAAGCTACAATTCGCATTTCAATTTCTTCAGGCTTTGCTAGTCGCTTTACCTCTGCAGAACCAGCCAAATTTAGGGCTTTCAGTGGATTTCCTAAACCTCTCTCGCAATCGGCCATAACTGGCCACATCGAAACATCTCCAGAAATTCGATTCGCCGCACGTAGTTCCTTAAGTGCGATTTCAAAATGTCCGGCTCGGTATGCGGCGTAACCTGCAGTCTCACGTACAACTGCGAGACGACCAGCATGGTGAGCCGCAGCCACTGCATGCTTATGCGAAAGTTCGGGATCAGAATCCATATTTATATTTACACAAACTAAATGACGAGCCACTACCTTTGCATTCTCTGCAGATAAACTTAATAACTCTGCTCGAACGCTCTTCTCTAACTCTTCGCCAGTAACCTCTTCTGGAATGTCAGGCTCAAAAATTCGGGGACGGAGTCTAGATTGATCGCGTTCTTGAGGTGCTGCTCTAAATCCTCTTGGATCACTTGCATCGCGGCCAGCACTTACTTGACGTGTTGCGCCACTGCGATCATCGCGACCGCCGCGAGCTGGACGTTCTTCGCGAGATCTTTCAGGTGATGGGCGCCCAGTACTCGGACGACTAGAAGATGGACGACTAGAAGACGGACGCGGTGTAGAAGGGCGCGGTGTAGAAGGGCGCGGTGTAGAAGGGCGGCCAGCACTAGATCCTGGACGTGGACGCGAATTGCGATCTTCCATCAACGTGTTCCCTTCGGCTGAAATATGTCGTCAACAATAAAATTACTAGAGAAATAAAAAAGGGGCGCTATTTCTAGCGCCCCTTTTTATAAAAGAAGTCCGGCAACGTTCTACTCTCCCACAAGGTCACCCGTGCAGTACCATCGACGCTGAGAGGCTTAACTTCCGGGTTCGGAATGGGACCGGGTGTTTCCCTCTCGCTATGGTCGCCGAAACGCTATTGAGTTTTTGGCATGAACCTACGAAAAGTTCTAAATCCGAAATTAATCGGATCTTCTCCAGCTGATTTCTCAAAAGAGAATTCAGCCATCGAATTGTTCGTGGTTCTCGACCGTATCTCGAGAACCACACAGTGGACGCGTAGCAACTTTGTAGTTAAATCCTCGGCCTATTAGTAGTGGTCAGCTCCAAGCCTTACGGCTCTTCCACTTCCACCCTATCAACCCAGTAGTCTAGCTGGGGGCCTTACTTGGTAAACCAATGAGAAACCTAATCTTGAAGCGAGCTTCCCGCTTAGATGCTTTCAGCGGTTATCCCTTCCGAACGTAGCTAATCGGCGGTGCTCTTGGCAGAACAACCGACACACCAGAGGTTCGTCCAACCCGGTCCTCTCGTACTAGGGTTAGGCCTTCTCAAGTTTCTTACGCGCACAGAAGATAGGGACCGAACTGTCTCACGACGTTCTGAACCCAGCTCGCGTGCCTCTTTAATGGGCGAACAGCCCAACCCTTGGGACCTACTCCAGCCCCAGGAT